>RCMY010001890.1_pt1 | contig 19311 bp, 18 predicted proteins | sample 2041341 | NCBI WGS metagenome assembly RCMY01 (sample SAMN09708234, study PRJNA481090) | Marine sediment metagenome, whole genome shotgun sequencing project. | reverse complement strand
AGGAAATTAAGTATCGAGAAGAACATTTTGAGCGTGCTACAGCTGACCAAACTCAGTAAAAAGGAGCAGTTGATGAAAATGGAAGAACTAATCGAGGAGTTCGGACTCGGCCACATCCGAAAAAGCCGGGGCGACCTACTTTCAGGCGGCGAACGGCGACGGACTGAAATCGCTCGTGCCTTGGCCACAGACCCTAAATTTATTCTATTGGATGAACCTTTCGCAGGCGTCGATCCCGTTGCAGTGGAGGATATTCAACGGATTGTCGCCCAATTGAAAGATAAAAATATCGGCATTCTCATAACCGATCACAACGTACAGGAAACCTTGGCCATTACGGAAAGATCATATCTTATGTTCGAGGGCGGCATCTTAAAATCAGGACTACCAGAAGATTTGGCGGCCGATGAAATGGTGCGAAAAGTTTATCTGGGGAAAAATTTCGAACTTCGGAAAAAGAAATTGGATTTCTAGGAACTCCGTGAAATTTATGGCTCACCCGTTCTTAGTCTGCAAATTCGCCACCACCGAACTCAAAACATAGAACACAATAATCAGAGGCACCGCCAAGAACTGTAGCGTAATCAACAGCACCAGACTAATAATAATAAAGATATACCGCAACGCATTATCCTTAAATCCCCAATTTTCGAATTTTAAGGCGAAAAGTTTGATTTTAGCGTTTAACAAATAGGTACTTAAGAGAGTTACCCCAATCAAAAACCATTGGTTTAAGATGATCCCGTTCAAAACGTCGTTGTTTTGGTAGAGCAATATCAAGGGCAATGAAAGAATCAGCAGCGCATTTGCGGGTGTAGGCAAACCGATAAATGAAGAGGTCTGGTTTTCGTCGATATTGAACTTGGCCAAACGATATGCGGAGGCTAGGGTAATTAAAAATCCGACTAATGGCAGTGGTTGAAATAAAATAGACAATCCAAATTCAGAACTGGCATGGCCGAACATGTCGCCAGCGTTCCATCCACCGGTCATCGACATGCCCAATAATTGAAACATAACGACTCCCGGCACCAACCCGCTGGTAATCACATCCGCCAATGAATCGAGTTGCAGGCCCAGTTCGCTTTTCACATTCAAGGCCCGTGCGGCGAGTCCGTCGAAGAAATCGAAGAATATCCCAAGAAAAACAAAAATAGCCGCCATTTCCAATTGGTTCAGCACCGCGAATACGGTGGCGACGCAACCGCAGAAGACGTTGAGTAGGGTGATTATATTGGGAATGTGTCTTTTCATTGGAGGAGGTTACAGGTTGACAAAAAACACAAATTCAAAAATCAAACTCAAATACAAGGGCTGCGTTTTTGTGCTTGAGTTTGATATTTGTGTTTGTATTTGTTTTTTCGTGCATCGTAAAAATAATACAATTTCTTTTGAATCACGTCAGCCCATAATTTATTCGGATATTTGCCCCGTAAAATTTTCGAGGTTTACCATGCATTTGAAAAAAATCCTTTTTATACTGTTTGTCACCCTTTCTCTGGTCGGTCACGCGCAGAAAATCGAACTTACGCCGCTTTCCAAGATCAGTGTGCTTACGGCGGGTTCGGGCAGTGAACTCTATTCCTCCTTTGGGCATAGCGCCTTTCGGGTCGAAGATCCTACATTGGGTATCGATGCTATTTATAATTACGGGATGTTCGATTTTACCACTCCGAATTTTTACACCAAATTTACGCGGGGCAAACTCAATTACACGCTGGCCCGGCAACCTTTTTCCTATTTTTTATTAGGATACGAACAGGAAAAACGCTGGGTAAAGGAACAATCACTTGATCTTACATTGGACGAGCGAAAAGCACTTTTCCAATTTCTTGAAACCAATTACCGGCCCGAGAACCGGGACTATAAATACGATTTTTTCTACAACAACTGCGCGACCAAAATTTGGGACGTGCTAAAAGAGGTTTATGGGGACAAGCTGGTGCTTGATGAAAATTATCTGAGCGAACTCTACACCCATAGACAGCTCATCCATCAAAATGTACCTACCAATTCCTGGTCCGGTTTCGGTATCGACTTGGCTTTGGGATCGGTTATCGACGATATCGCTACGCCCAAAGAGCATATGTTCTTGCCCGAGTTTATTATGAAACAAATGGACAAAGCGCAACTGGGCACGAAACCCTTGGCCTCCAAACCACAGGAAGTTTTGGACTTCGAGCCAGTTGATAACCATCCGCCTTTTTTGTTGTCTCCCGCCTTTTGGTTATCGGTATTTCTAATAACGGTCTTGGTACTGACCTATTTCGACTTTAAGAACAACACCCGACGGCAATGGCTCGATTTTATCCTATTCTTTGTGACCGGCTTGGCGGGATTGGTTATGGTTTTTCTATGGTTTTTTACCGACCACACCGCGACCGCCGGTAACTTCAATATATTATGGGCATTTCCGCTTAATTTAATCGTGGCATTTATCGTAGCGCAAAAAAGAGGCCCGAACTGGGTTGCTAAATATGCCCTCTTTTTATTGGCCCTGCTCGTCATCACGCTATTGCTATGGCTATTCGGCATACAAATCTTCTCGCCTTTATTGATTTTAGTATGGTTGGCCTTGGGCGCCCGATACTTCTTTCTTTTCTGGTCGTACCAAACACCAAAAATTACATAAGTATATGAACCTACTTTCCGTTGAAAATATTTCAAAATCCTATGGTGAACTGGTGCTGTTCAAAGACCTTTCGTTTGGCATCAACAAAGACCAAAAAATTGCGTTGATCGCTAAGAACGGCACGGGTAAGACGTCTATCCTTAATATAATGTCCGGTGCCGATACGCCGGATAGCGGACAGGTCAATTACCGAAAAGGCATCCGTATGTCCTTTTTGGAGCAGGAGCCCGATCTTGACCCCAAACTGACGGTTGAAGAGACGATTTTCGCTTCGGATAACGAGATTCTAAAGATCATCCACAATTATGAAAAGGCTTTGGAAAATCCCGAGGATGCAGATGCTTATCAATCCGCTTTTGAGGGGATGGAGCGTTTTAACGCCTGGGATTTCGAGACCCTCTACAAGCAAATCCTTTTTAAACTAAAACTGGAAGACCTGAATGCTAAAGTAGGGAAGCTTTCCGGGGGACAAAAAAAACGCCTTGCTTTGGCGAACGCCCTGATCAACAAGCCGGATCTATTGGTGCTTGACGAGCCCACCAACCATTTGGACCTTGAGATGATCGAGTGGCTGGAGGAGTATTTCGCCAAGGAAAATATGACCCTGTTCATGGTCACCCACGACCGCTTTTTTCTGGAAAGGGTCTGCAACGAAATCATTGAGCTCGATAACGGCCAACTTTATCCGTACAAAGGCAATTATTCCTACTATCTTGAAAAAAAGGAAGCTCGAATCGAACAAGAATCCGCAGAGCAGCACAAATCGGAGCAGCTCTTTAAAAAAGAACTGACTTGGATGCGCAAACAGCCAAAGGCACGCACAACGAAGTCTAAATCGCGTATCGATGATTTTCAGGAGATAAAGGCAAAGGCCAGCCAGCGCCGCAAAGAGCACGAGGTGCAGTTGGAACTGAATATGGAGCGTGTGGGCAGTAAAATTCTCGAGCTACATAAAATTTCCAAATCCTACCCCGATAAACCGATTCTCGACCAATTCGAGTATACCTTTACCAAGGGCGAACGCATCGGCGTCATCGGCAAGAACGGAACGGGCAAGTCAACCTTTCTGAATATTCTTACCGGCATCGACCAGCCCGATTCAGGCAAGGTCATCGTCGGCGAGACCACCAAGTTCGGGTATTACACGCAAGCGGGCATCAACATCAAGGCGGGTCAAAAAGTAATCGACGTTATCCGCGATTTTGGGGATTTTATTCCCCTAAAAAAAGGACGCCAAATCTCGGCGCAGCAACTACTCGAACGTTTTCTTTTCGACCGCAAAAAGCAGTACGATTTTGTAGACAAACTGAGCGGCGGGGAGCGCAAGCGACTATATCTATGCACAGTGCTCATTCAAAATCCGAATTTTTTGATTTTGGACGAACCTACGAACGACCTTGACATCGTGACACTGAATGTCTTGGAAAGTTTTCTCTTAGATTTCCCTGGATGTCTTATCGTCGTCTCCCACGACCGGTATTTTATGGACAAAATCGTAGACCACCTCTTCATTTTTCGAGGAGATGCCGTGATAGAGGATTTCCCCGGCAACTATTCCGATTACCGCGTCTATGAAGATAGCAAAGTGATTGAGGAGCGAAAGGAAAAATCCGGTGGCAAAGCCAGTTCCGAGGATAAAGGTTATGCAAAACCCAACCATTCAAAGACCCAACTGACCTATCTGGAACAAAAAGAACATAAAAACCTGGAAAAGGACATTCAAAAGCTGGAAAAAAAGAAAACGGAAGCCCAGCAGAAGTTCGCCGACCCCGAACTATCGGGTGAGGACATCGATAAGCTGTCCATCGAACTGCAAGAAGTTCTGGATGCCATCGAAGCCAAAACGGAGCGGTGGTTTGAGCTGTCGGCGATGTTGGAGGGTTGAAACCGTATAAGGCTCCTCCCTTTTCCAAAGGGAGGTGGGCCGCCTTCGGCGGGTCGGAGGGATTAAGTGTGAAGTTAGCATTTGCAGTAAATAAATTCATGTTTCAGGGGGTAAATCTTTGAGACTTAATCTCTCCGTCGGCAAAGCCGCCACCCCTCTTTGAAAAAAGAGGGGTGCTTTAAAAACCCGAAATATAAACCCTTTGCAAAACATCCTACACCGCCTAAAATTCCTCCTGACCGCCACCAACCAGCACGGTGTGCACTCCCCTTTTATTTACCGCTATGTTACCAAATGCCTTTATGTCAAGCCAAACTATATCCGACAGAAATCCCAAAACATCCTATTTAAAAGTATTGTCTATTTTAAGGCAGAACGGGTATGGCTTCCTTCCAAGAAAGAAGATATCAAAAAAGAGATACAGCACGAATTTCCATCGGTGCAATTCGAAAACGGACCTTATGACATCCTATTTTTTAGTCCATCTGAAGCTGAAAAATTGATCCGTATACCAGCCGAAGATTATAAAATTCATAACAATACTCTGTTATTAATCGACGATATCCACAGAAATAAGGCTAATTTATCCACCTGGGAAAACATTCAGAGCCACGAAAAAGTAACTATTACGATAGACCTCTTCTATTGTGGCGCAGTTTTTTTCCGAAAAGAACAAGCCAAGGAACATTTCAAGATTAGAATTTGATGTTGTAACTTTAAAGCTTAGAATTTTGACATGGACAAGTATACGATTTATGCAGTTTTGGGGATACTTTTTGTGGTATACCTTTTTATTATGTTTTCCAAGAAAAGAAGTTCGAACCGCCGCAAAGACCGTAAATTTATGGAAGGCCATAAGCGAAGGGACGATGAGAAGGAGTAGTCAGTAGTCAGTAGTCAGTAGTCAGTAGTCAGTAGTCAGTAGTCAGTAGTCAGTAAAATTTATTTTTTTATAAACTTCAAAACTCATAAATTTTTTTCACTAAACTCTTAAACTTCCTTAATGAAGATTTACACCAAGACCGGTGACGACGGCACCACGGGACTGATTGGTGGTACCCGGGTCAAAAAACACCACATCAGAATAGAAAGTTACGGTACGGTCGACGAACTGAACTCATGGCTCGGTCTGATCCGAGACCAAGAAATTGATGTTGATATAAAGGATGTATTGAACCAAATTCAGAAAAAATTGTTCACCATAGGCGCCATTTTAGCGACCGATCCCGAAAAAGCCGTGTTAAAAAACGGAAAGAAACGATTGAATATTCCCGAAATAACGGATGCCGACATCCTATTTTTAGAAACGGAAATAGACACAATGGACGCATCGTTACCCCAAATGACAAATTTTATACTGCCCGGAGGTCATACCACCGTGTCATACTGTCATATTGCCCGAACAGTTTGCCGTAGGGCCGAACGTATGTGCACCTTACTACATGAAAATGCACCGTTAAACGCAGCTCTATTAAAATATATCAATCGACTTTCGGATTACCTCTTTGTACTGGCACGAAAATTGTCTCTTGACATAAAGGCGATAGAGATAAAATGGATGCCGGAGCGCAACGATACCGCATAAAAGTGCAAATCGTTTTGGTTTTCTCCAATAAATTCTTTATTTATCCGTTATCGCAGTATTATACTAACAAATTTTAGCAGAAAGTGTCAATTTTACTTGCCCATGTGCTTTTTAAAATTACTTTTGCAAAAAATTAAAATCACACCATTAGCATGTATTGGACATTAGAACTGGCATCGTATTTAAGCGATGCACCCTGGCCGGCAACAAAAGATGAATTGATCGATTATTCCATTCGTACCGGAGCACCATTGGAGGTTGTAGAAAACCTACAATCCATGGAAGAGGAAGGCGGAGAGATATACGAATCTATCGAAGAAATCTGGCCCGATTACCCTACCGAAGAAGATTACCTCTGGAACGAGGACGAGTATTGATACCATCTTTCCGTTAATTCAAACAAAAAAGTCTCTATTGAGGCTTTTTTTTTATGTAATTTTGGCAGCTATTAAGTTGTTTTTTCACGAATTCCATTGTTGGAATACCTTTTGTTGATATAGCACGACTATAGTCAAAAACGGATACTTCGCCGCTTAGCATTTTACGTTTCAAATAAAGCGGTTTAATATTAATCAGCATAAAATGAGTCTTTTAAATTCGGTCATCAAAATCTTCGTAGGCGATAAATCCAAAAAAGATGTACAGGCCCTAGGTCCCTTGGTCGACCAGATAAAATCTTTCGAACAAAAATTGGAGTCCATCAGCAATGACGAACTGCGAGACAAGACGAATACCTTCAAACTAAAGATAGCCGAGGATATCAGGGAAATCACAGAGCAGATAGAGACTTTGGAGAAAGAAGTGAAGGCATCCGACGACATTGACAAAAACGAGGATATCTACGCCGAAATCGACAAACTCAAGGAAGAAGCCTATACGATTACCGAAAACACCTTGAACGAAATTTTACCGGTAGCCTTTGCCGTGGTGAAGGAAACCGCAAAACGCTTCGTTCATAACGAGACCCTTACCGTAATCGCCTCAGAATATGACCGTGAACTTTCCGGCACCAAAGACTATGTTACCCTCGACGGCGAATCGGCCGTCTGGAAAAATTCTTGGGATGCCGCTGGCAAAGAGGTCACTTGGGATATGGTACACTACGATGTACAGCTGATCGGTGGAATAGCGATGCATCAAGGAAAAATTGCCGAGATGCAGACGGGTGAAGGTAAGACCTTGGTTGCTACCCTTCCCCTCTACCTGAACGCCCTTGCCGGCAAAGGAACGCACTTAGTAACGGTAAACGATTATTTGGCCAAGAGGGATAGCGCCTGGATGGCACCGATTTTTCAATTCCACGGCCTATCGGTCGATTGTATCGACTACCACCGTCCGAATTCCGCTGGAAGAAGGGCCGCCTACAACGCCGACATCACTTATGGTACCAACAACGAATTCGGTTTCGATTACCTGCGCGACAACATGGCGCACAAGCCCAAAGATATTGTACAACGCCCGCACCACTACGCCATCGTCGATGAGGTCGATTCCGTTTTGGTAGATGATGCCCGTACGCCATTGATCATTTCGGGGCCTGTACCCGAAGGTGACCGTCACGAATTCAACGAACTGAAACCGAAAGTAAGCGATATTGTTAACAAACAACGCCAACATTTAACCCACGTTTTGGCAGAGGCCAAAAAATTGATTGCCGACGGCGATACCAAAGAAGGCGGTTTTCTATTGTTAAGGGTACATCGTGGGTTGCCCAAGAACAAGCCACTGATTAAATTCCTAAGTGAAGAAGGGGTAAAGCAGCTCCTGCAAAAGACCGAGAATTATTACATGCAGGACAACAACCGCGAAATGCCAAAGGTCGATGAAGACCTGCTCTTCGTTATCGATGAAAAGAACAACCAGATCGAGCTTACCGATATGGGCGTCGATTATATTTCGGGGGAACAGAATCGCGATTTCTTCGTTATGCCCGATATTGGCGGCGAGATTGCCAAAATCGAAAATCAAAACCTCGAAATCGAAAAAGAGGCCGAACTGAAAGAGGAACTATTTAAAGACTTCGGTATCAAGAGCGAGCGTATTCATACCATGAGCCAACTGTTGAAGGCTTACACCCTTTTTGAAAAGGATGTGGAATATGTGGTTATGGAAAATAAGGTGATGATCGTAGACGAGCAGACCGGCCGTATTATGGACGGTCGCCGCTATTCAGACGGTCTGCACCAAGCCATTGAGGCCAAGGAGAACGTAAAAATCGAAGCCCTTACCCAGACCTTCGCCACGGTCACCTTACAGAACTATTTTAGAATGTACAAAAAGCTGTCCGGTATGACCGGTACGGCAGTCACCGAAGCCGGGGAATTGTGGGAAATCTATAAGTTGGATGTCATGGAAATCCCGACCAACCGCCCTATTGTCCGTGATGACAAAAACGATTTGATCTACAAAACTAAACGCGAAAAATATAATGCTATCATTGATCAGGTGACAGAGCTTTCACAAGCTGGAAGACCGGTATTGATCGGTACGACTTCGGTTGAGATCTCCGAACTTTTGTCGCGTATGTTGAACATCCGAAAAGTGGATCACAACGTGCTGAACGCGAAACTCCATAAACGGGAAGCCGATGTTGTTGCAGAAGCCGGTAAATCCGGAATAGTAACGATCGCTACCAATATGGCGGGCCGTGGTACTGATATCAAACTCTCCAACGAAGTCAAAAAAGCGGGAGGCCTTGCCATCGTAGGTACCGAACGCCATGATTCCCGTCGTGTGGACAGGCAGTTGCGAGGACGTTCAGGTCGTCAAGGTGATCCCGGCAGCTCTCAGTTCTACGTATCCCTCGAAGATAACCTAATGCGTCTTTTCGGCTCGGAACGGGTCGCCAAAATGATGGACAGGATGGGCCTCGAGGAAGGTGAGGTCATTCAACACGGTATGATGACCAAATCCATAGAACGCGCCCAGAAAAAAGTAGAGGAAAATAACTTCGGCGTGCGTAAACGTTTGTTGGAATATGATGATGTAATGAACGCACAGCGTGAGGTCGTCTACAAAAGAAGACGTCATGCCCTGCAAGGCGAGCGTCTTAAGGTCGATATCGCCAATATGATATATGATACCTGTGAGGTCATTACCGAAACCAACAAGGCCGCTAACGACTACAAGAATTTCGAGTTCGAGCTTATCAAATATTTTTCGATCACTTCCCCGATTGAAGAAGCGGAATTTACAAGGCTGGGCCCACGCGAAATCGCAACCAAAATATATGCTGAAATCTACCAACACTATCAGGAAAAAATGCAGCGCAACGCCGCTTCCGCTTTTCCAGTTATCAAAAAAGTGTACGAAGACAACGCCAATAAATTCGAACGAATAGTTGTACCGTTCACCGATGGCGTAAAGACCCTAAATGTCGTTACCGACTTGCAGAATGCTTATGAAAGTAACGGAAAGGAATTGGTTACCGATTTTGAAAAGAACATCTCCCTGGCCATTATCGACGATTCTTGGAAGACCCATTTGCGCAAGATGGACGAGCTCAAGCAATCCGTTCAGCTGGCGGTACACGAACAAAAAGATCCCTTGTTGATATATAAGTTCGAGGCCTTCGAACTTTTTAAGGTCATGATCGATAAGGTAAACAAAGAAGTCGTTTCCTTCCTTTTCAAAGGCGAACTGCCCAGCGGCAATCCTAACGAGATACAAGAGGAACGAAAACTACGTCAGCCCAAGGAAGAATTACAGACCAGCAAGGAAGAAATTCCCAATAGTGACGAGCTAGCGGCGCAGAACCGTGCAGCCGGACAAACACAAGGCCAACGGCCGCAGGTTACGGAAACTATTGTTCGCGAGCGGCCAAAAATAGGCCGTAACGAAAGGGTGACCATCAAGAACGTATTGTCGGGCGAAAGCAAGACCTTAAAATACAAACAGGCCGAACCTCTGATCAACAAGGGGGAGTGGGTATTGACCGAGGGTTAAGAGACAGGCATTGAAAAGAAGAACGGCAATCGCTCAAAAGGTTGCCGTTTTTACTTTTAATACCAACAGCTTTGGACTACCCAAAAATTATATAAGCTCCTTCATATAAATTCCCAATATCCTACATTTTTTTGACATATGTATGAGATATTTCTGAATAAAGTTTCAGTTATCATCTGAATTGACGTACTTTATCAAAGTATGGAAGGTTTTCCGTTAGTTCTTTATTATGCGGTTTCGCACGGTCCTACCCAAAACGAATAGATGCCAAGCTTGAGGAAAATCCAATATAAAACGGACGATCAGACCCGACTAATGTACAGGTTTGTTTACGTTTCATCGGCTCTGACCGCTTTATTTGGTGTACTTTGTATGTATCCCCTACGTATTTACGGCGTAGTGCCCATTGCGTGTTTTGTCTATAGTATCTTGAATCTCTGCAATATCGCTATTTTTAAAAAACGTGGTAATTTAAAATCTGCCGCGATACGATCCGGGGTTATTTCCTTACTTGTTACCATAGCTATTATTCTCTATAGTGGTGGTATAGAGAGTCCGTTTATCTTTATTCTGGGCGTAATAGTACTAGGAGGCTATGCGGGTGCCCGTATTTTCGGCACCATTTATTTGAATGCGGTAATTTTGATTATAGTCCTGATCTATGCTATTGGTGAAAGTCGTTTTTCCTTTATTACGAATGAAGTTCCAGCCGAATCGGAGCCCCATTTCAGCCTAATATCCCTTCTATTTGCCGTATACCTAGTAGGCGGTGTTTTTGGAAAGACCCTGTTGAGGGCGCACGGAGCTTTAAACCGATCAAAAGCGGAAATAGAAATTCGGATAACGGAGAAGGAATTACTTTTGCGGGAAGTACACCATAGGGTAAAGAACAATTTGCAGACCGTTTCGAGTCTTTTGAGCCTTCAAGCAAAAAACACGACCAACGAAACTATCAAAAAAATGATAGATAGCAGCCAGAACAGAGTCATTTCGATGGCCATGATCCATGAGATGCTCTATATACGAAATGATCTATCAAAAATAGAGTTCCGGCCCTATGTACAAGAACTGACCGATTACCTTATCAATTCCACCGATTGCAAGGGCAAAAACGTTCGAATACACCTAAACATACCCGAAATACAATTGTGCATAGATACGGCAATTCCCTTGGGGCTTCTTATCAACGAAGCGGTAACAAATTCCCTCAAATATGGCTTTATCGACAATACAACCGGCCAGATTGATATCACTCTTAAAAAAGAGGATGCAAAAAACGCATATGTTTTGGGAATCAAAGACGATGGTATCGGGTTTTCGGAAGATCTGGATTTTAGGAATACAAAATCATTAGGACTGAAACTGATTCATAACCTGGCCCGGCAACTTAGGGGATCGGTAAAACGTAAACCTTGTTCCAAGGGTACGGACTACGAAGTCGCCTTTCTAGATATCGACAGGCAACTAAGCCCGGTGAACTAAAGTGCTTCATGGATTTCGGTAAGACATTTTATACGGTAGTGTAAAATTCAATATCTTTAAATCCAGAAATTACCGCTATGCAAAAAAAAACACATCTGGAAGAGCGACTTAAAGACAAGGCGCTTTTGGTCATAAAGGTCAATTATTTCAGTTCGATCTTTTCTCTTGTATTTTGCTGTATCTGTTGGTTCATATTAGATATAACCAAAGTTATTCCTTATGTATTCCTGATTTTCGGTATCCTGAATTTAATCAACACCATTCTTTATAATTACCACCGCAGTCTGACCTTGACCTACAATATCGTATCGATAATGACCTTAGCAGGTGCCAGTATTATTACTTTATACAGTGGGGGTATCAACAGTCCCTTTATTTTTGTGCTTGCCCTGATAGTCGTAGCGGGCTATGTGACCACCAAGGCATACGGAACCCTTTATTTGAATCTCAACCTGCTGATTATTGTCTTGATCTATTCGCAGAGCATCGTTGATTTCAGCTTCGTTACCAATGTTATTCCCGAAAAATCAAGGAATATATTCGCCCTTATCAGCGTACTTTTTTCGGTATATCTCTTGGGGGGCGTATTTGGCAAGAACTTATTGCACGCCCACCACAACCTCTACAAGACCAAAAATGAACTAGAGGAAAAAATCAATGAAAAGGAAACCTTGATCAAAGAGGTGCACCACAGGGTCAAAAACAATCTACAGACCATATCAAGCTTACTAAGCCTGCAATCGCGTAATATTGCGGACAAAGAGGTCAAAAATCTTCTAAAAAGTAGCCAAAACCGGGTCATTTCAATGGCAATGGTCCATGAAATGCTCTATATGCGCGAAGACCTTTCAAAAATCGAATACAAAGCTTATGTACAGGAACTGGCGGAATACCTGATACGTTCGGTAAAGGGTACGAGCAGCAATATTACCTTAGATATCGACATCCCCGATGTAAAGCTCAATATCGACACTGCCATTCCCTTGGGCCTTTTAATCAACGAGACCGTGACAAATGCTTTAAAGTATGGCATTATTGATGAAAACAAAGGAGAAATATATATCAAATTACGAAAGGACGATGCTAATGAATTTCTGTTGAACATCGGAGATAACGGAATTGGATTCGCCGAAACAATTACGTTTAAAAATTCTAAATCGCTCGGCTTGAAACTGATTCACAACCTCGCCCGCCAGTTACAGGGCTCCATTATACGTGATTTTTCCAAAACTGGCACACACTATATTGTCAAGTTCAAGGAGGTACAGGATCAAATATCTTCTGTGGCGTAGGGGGGTGATAAAATTCCAATTTCCAAATTCTTAAGCTAAAGAAAATTAGCTGGCTGGCCGTATTACGTTTTATTTTTTAATGAGGATATATAGCTCTTCTTTCCAGTATTGTATTTCAAAGGTCTTACAATACCCTTGGTTTTTGGGAACAGCAACAAATGGGAAAAAAATAGAACTCCGATAGTTAAAAGGATAATCAAAAGCATAGGTCAAGGTTTTGAGGCAAGTTTGTCGGGATTATAATCGGTCTTTTTTCTGATCTGCACTCTGTCCTTATACTAATTTAGCATTAGAGTGTTTTGTATCGAATTCTAGAGCCTTCTTGACCCTGGCATTTTGAAATTTGTACAAACGGGCTATACCGTTTTCGGTGCCAACCGCAGTTTGCGAAGTACCATTAAGACCGTCAGTGCCACTACCCAGAACAACACCCATTTCAATACTATTAATTTTAACATTGGTTTCCGTATTTGCCAGAGACATGGCTCCGAAGGTTAGAACAAAAATTAAGGTTAGAATAGCTTTCATGTGTAAGGTTTAGGTTACATAAATATAACGTGAAAAAGGTATTCGGAACGGTCAACTTTCGCTGAAAAGCCCTTATTTGTCGGTGTCTGCAAAAATCTAGGATAAACGGTAAAAAATGTTCGATGAGTGTTAGAGCGGCTGAAAGCCGGTTATCGATGGGATATGTTTTTTATCGAGAGTTTTTCTAAGAAATACCATGTAATGGTGCTTGGCGATAAGCGCATAACGTATGGCGAATAGCGTAATCCCTACGCCATCTTGGCACGGTTCGCTTTGGTAGAAAAAGTAAGTTCTTTGTTGACCCTAGTATTGTTACGCTTGTACAAACGGGCCACATCAGTAGTAGATTCCAAAGTAACCTCTTCAAAAGAAGTTTCGGAAACGAAAGTCATTTCAACCGTATCAACTTTTACTTCATCAGTTGCATTTTGGGCTTGTGCGGCGACTCCGATAAAAAGAACAAAAATTAAAGTAGCGATGGTTTTCATGACTTGCGTTTTTATATAAGTAGAACGCAGAATAGCCATCTCCGCAGGGTTGTAAATCGTTGAAAAACACTTCATTTTCGGTAATCGGCACCGATTCGGTCAAAGGGTTAAAAAGTGTCGTTGAACGGATTTACGTCGGAATACGTTTTGTCGGAACAACATGTATTTCAACCAGATTCTAAGAGGAAGTTTTATCAGCAACAGTGCGGAATGGGTATTTTTTTCTACTTTTGGGCCCATGGATTTAAAGAAAATTTTCGGTACTGTTTTAACCCTATTGGGCATCGGCGGCCTTATTTATACAGCGGTGCTTTTTGCCAACGACTCCGGCACGACCAAAATGCTGATCGTTTACGGTATTCTAGGGGCTATATTCTTCTTTTCAGGAGTTCGTTTGGTGCGTAATACTTCAGGGAAGGCTTAAGATTGCTGAAAGAAGATTATTGATTGTTGATTGTTGAACGAGATCTAGTAATACCAATTCTGCAATCGCAAATCTGTTCGTTACCCTTAAATCGTTTTGATTGCAGAACGGTTTCGTGAAGGCAAAAGTTCTGCATTCTTTATTCTGCATTCATGATTCTAAATTCTGAATTCCTCACACCCCTTCCTTACGTAAAACTTCCAAAGGTGGACTTTTCAAAACACTGCGGCTATTGAGCAATCCGATGGCTAATACCAGAGCTGTTATACCCGGCAGAACGATAAGAAACGGCACCCATGATGGTACAAAGGCGGTCTCAAATACAAAGAGCGCCAGCAATTGGCTACCGATCAATGACAATAGAATGCCGATGGTACTCCCTAAAATACCCAGATAACCGTATTCTAAAGCGGTGATTTTTAATATTTGTCCGCTTTTTGCCCCCAAGGTGCGGAGCAGTACACTTTCTTTGATGCGCTGGTACTTGCTGGTACGTACAGAACCGATAAGCACGATGATGCCAGTGAGAATGCTGAAGAATGCCATGAAATTGATGACCCATGAAATTTTTCCAAGAATACCGTCCACGACCGTCAATAGCTGTCTAAGATCTAATATAGAGATGGTCGGGAATTCTTTTACCAGCTCTCGCTGCAAGGCTGCAGAGGTACTTTCGTTCGGTGTATGGGTGGTTAAAACCCGAAATTGAGGAGCGCTTTCTAGAACGCCGGTCGGAAAGACCACGGAGAAGTTCAACTGCATTTGCCCCCAATCCACCGCACGGATGCTGGCGACTTCGGTTTCCATCAGCATGCCCTGTACATTGAAAACGAGCCTGTCCCCTACTCTGACCTCGGCATCTCGGGCTACATTATCGGAAAGGGAAACGGGAATCACATCTCCCCCTTTAGATATAGCCGGCCAACTTCCAGCATCCAAAGTTTCGGAAGCGATCAGCGAATCGCGATAGGTTACCCGAAACTCATGGTTCAGTATCCACCCGTTAATGGTCGAGGTAGTATCCAACCGGATATCGTTGACAGACCGATCCTTGATTTTTTGCATGCGCATGGTCACTATGGGGATGTTGTTCAGCAACGGCAATCCCTTTTCGGTAATTCGGCTTGCAGCGGCTTCCTGTTGTTCGGTCTGTACGTCCAATAAAATCAGGTTTGGTGCTTTTTCGTTGGCCTCCAAAGAAGTTTTCGCTAAAAGGATATCCTTGGAAAAATATAAGGTACTGATCAAAAACGTACCAACGCCGATGGCCAGGATCAAGACCATGGTCTGATTATTGGGCCTAAAAAGGTTCAAAAGGCTTTGCCTCGCGGTAAAGCCCCAAGAGGCCGGAAAGTATTTTTTAATCCCTTTCATAAAGAGGCTAGCAACCCCGGCCAACAACGCGAAAACTACCAAAATGCCCACCGCGAAAGACAGGGCGTACTTCCAGTTGTTCAATATCCAAAAGGAGAAAAGAAATACAAAGATCATTATGGCCAAAAGCACTAGAAGATTGGCCGTTCGAGATTTTTCGTTGCCGTTTTCCTGAATGCGCAAAACCTGTAGCGGTGACACGTACCACGTGCTCAAAAGTGGCGATAAAGCGAACAATACCGACATGAACAGCCCGAGTAGCAGCCCCATTATGATTGGTGCTGCGGACAACGAAATTTGCACATTGAAAGGCAGAAAACCCTGTAATAATAACGGAAAAGACTGTTGTATGAGCAATCCGGCCAAGGTACCGACCAGTCCGCCGATCAGGCCCATTCCGGCAATCTGTATAAGGTAAATCAAAAAACTTTGCTTGCGGCTGGCCCCGATACATTTGAGTACGGCAACGGACTGTAATTTTTCCTTAATATAGATATGTACCGAACTGGCGATACCCACGCAGCCCAACAACAGGGCAATAAAAGCGACCAAGTTTAGAAACTTTCCAAAGTTTTCATAACGCCGACCCAAACGTTCGCCGGTAGAGGTGTGCGTATCGAGGTCCGCATTTTCGGCATCGAGCAGCGGATCGATAATCTCGTCCAACGCCTCGAGATCTTGGTCCGGTTTGGCCACAAAATAAAAGTCATAGCCGACGCGGCTTCCGGTCTGAATGAGTCCGCTTGCTTCTATAAAACGGTAAGGAATTAATACCGGCGGTGCAACCGACGCAGAAACACCCGTGCTTCCGGGTGCGGAAATCAAAGTACCCGCAATAGGCAAAGAAATCTTTCCAATCGAAATGGAATCCCCGGGTTTCAGTCCGAATTGCAACATTAAGGTCGCATCGACCAGTGCCCTGCCCGATTGCTGATAATCCGATGCTGCGGAGACAGGGTCAGTTTCCAGTTCTCCGAAAAAGGGAAAGTTGCCTTCGATACCCTTAACATTTACCAATTTGGTATTTCCGCTTTTCGGGAAAACTGCCATAGACGGAAAACCTACACTCTTGGCATCCGCACCGCCTAGCGAATCAATAATCTGTAGCACCCTTTCATTTGGGGGCTGATTGCTGTCAATGATAAAATCCGCCCCCATCAAGGCTTTGGACTGAAGTCCGATATTGTCCTTTAAATTTTCGCTGAAAGATTGGATGGAAACCACCGCGGCGATACCCAAAATAATGGAGGCCATAAATAGCACCAAGCGTTTACCGCTGGCCTTGCCGTCACGCCAAGCCATTTTAAGCAGCCAATTGAAGTTCGTTTTGGCCGGATTGCCCTTTTCGTTTTTCACAAGCGTACGGTGCTTTCGTTGGCAATGATCTTTCCGCCTTTCAATCGAAGGATGCGTTGGTTTCTTTGGGCCAACTCGAGGTCGTGCGAAACGATGACCAAGGTGGTACCGGCCTCTTGGTTCAGTTCAAACAAAAGTTCTACGACCTTTTCGCCGGTTTCCTCATCAAGGTTTCCCGTGGGTTCATCGGCAAATAATATGGAGGGATTGCTTGAAAACGCCCGGGCCAAGGCCACCCGCTGCTGTTCGCCCCCGGAAAGCTGGGAAGGATAATGGTGGAAACGATCCGCCAATCCGACCTTGTCCAACAAATCCATTCCAGATGTACCGGGATTTTTGATTCCTTGCAGTTCCAAAGGAACGATTACATTTTCAAGGGCTGTCAAGGTGGGCAGCAACTGGAAATTCTGAAAGATAAAGCCAACTTCCCGATTACGCAATGCAGCACGTTCGTCTTCGTTCAAGGTAGCCAAGTCGGTACCACAGAGTTCCACCGAGCCGGAATCCGCTCGATCGAGACCGGCACAAAGGCCCAATAAAGTGGTCTTACCACTGCCCGACGGGCCCACAATAGCGAAGGTTTCCCCCTCTTCAATGTCGAAAGTGATATCGTCCAAGACGATTAACTCCTTTGTTCCGCTCGTGTAGCGCTTCGTCAGATGGCTTACGTTTAATATCTTTGCCATGAAATTGCATGATTTTCTTTTGTACCCGCTCATTTTATAGCAGATAGAAACGGAAAAATAGGCAAATGATTCCATTTTCAGACCCAATGGCTATGCAGAACCTCTTAAAGTTTCGTTATATTTTACTGGTGTTTATACTAGTTTCCTGTGGGGATACCCCGAAAAAGGAAGCCGATTCAGAACCTGCCAAAACTGCCGACGCCGTCACAAAGGCCGCTGGAACATCCGAGGAAAAAATCATCCTTTTTTTTGGCAATAGTCTTACCGCGGGCTACGGTCTCAATACCGAAGAAGCTTTCCCAGCGCTGATTCAGGACCGGATGGATTCGTTGAATCTAAACTACACTGCCATTAATTCCGGACTAAGTGGGGAAACAACTTCAGCCGGACTCAACCGTTTAGACTGGGTCTTAAACCAGAAAGTAGACATTTTTGTATTGGAATTAGGGGCCAACGACGGACTTCGCGGCATCCCCATAAAGGAAACCCGTAAAAACCTTCAGGCCATTATTGATTTGGTACACAAAAAGAATGCCGATACCCAAATCGTTTTAGCGGGAATGCAGATTCCCCCGAACATGGGCCAAAAGTATGCTGGCGAATTTCAGGAGCTCTTTCACGAACTGGCGGAAAAGAACGATATAAAATTGATCCCCTTTTTATTGGAAGGTGTCGCAGGCCATCCTGACCTGAACCAAGACGACGGCATCCATCCAACGTCAGAAGGACAAAAAATAGTAAGGGATAATGTTTGGATTGTTTTGGAGGATATTATTCAGGAAGAAACAGCTTTGCGCTAAACGCTTATCGCTTATCGCTCAGTGCACTTTGTAACACGATTTATATCTTATGGCCTATGGTCCATAGCGCGAAACGCATCACACCCACTTCATCCATTTCTTTTTCGGGGTAAAAGAAAGCTCCCTGCGGATGATATTCTCTTTCATCTTATAAAGGATAGCCGTTTTGATTTCAGCAACGTACGACGGTTTGTAAACAGCAAAGGGAAGTACCTGTATTTGAACCATTGTCGTATTGATTTTGATGACTTGGTGGCGGTCAACCTTAGCGGTTACCTTAAAACTGAATAAAATTACCGTTACCAAAGTCAAGATTAATCTCATAGTCCACTATTTTAAACCAGTTACATTATACTAACGGCACCTATGAATTTTTAATAGGTATTTTTCGCTAAAGCGCGTTAATTTTCGATAAAGCGAAAAAAAATCAGATGAAATGCAATAAGTTGGGTAGGGTAAATTAGGTGCTGGCTGTTATTAGGGAGGTGGTCAAATTGTTCAACCGATGAATTTTATCCATGGAATAGCAAATACGTCAAAATAATATGGATAAGAACCGTTTTTAACATCTAAACGTATATAACTTGCACTTTATCATAAATAAACCTTTTCTTACAATTGTTTTTTGATTACCCTATCGAATACATCGGTATTTCATCGATAATATGAAATTAAAATTGGTGATCGTAAAGGTTTTGAATAATTTTGATCGCATATTTATGTAAAAGAAGATTAATAACTTAAATGAAATAAACTATGACACTTAAATTGTTTAAAAGGTATTTTTTGTTTGCAACGATGATTGCCTCTTTTGCGGTAATACCGGTTGCCTGT
>RCMY010001889.1_pt1 | contig 19315 bp, 12 predicted proteins | sample 2041341 | NCBI WGS metagenome assembly RCMY01 (sample SAMN09708234, study PRJNA481090) | Marine sediment metagenome, whole genome shotgun sequencing project. | reverse complement strand
TGCGGCGGTGAACAGGCCCGCGATGGCGGTGGAGGTCAGGGCCACGGTGAGTCGGCGCTGCTGGATGAACTCGTCGAGCAGATCATCCAATCCGGTCGTGACCTGTGAGCCAGTGAACGTGCCGCTGACGGTCGTGTCGCCCGCCCAGCGGAGGGTGCCGCCGTCCTCGACGCGAAGGTCGATGCCGACACCAGTCGCATCCCAGAAACCGCCTGGGTTGACAACGATGTTGCCGGCGTTGACTTCGAACGACGATCCGGGCGTCATGTCGAGCGCCAAGCCGTTGTCGGCCTGGATCTGAGCGATGCCGCCGCCCGACTTGCGGATGAGCGCGGTGTTGGTGATCGCGGAGCCCGCTGCGCTCGCACGAATATTGGTGCCGGTGGCCGTGTTGAGCGTTCCGTTGTTGATGAGGTCGGCCCCGTCGGCGAGGGTGAGGTCTGCGGCGACAGTGAGGAACGCATTGTTGGTGACGATGGCGCCGGGGCCTTGGATGGAGAACCCGATCCCGGCGGTCGTGTTGCCGTTGATGACCACCGAGCCGGAGATGGCGCCACCGGCGTTGGTGGTGTTCAGGCCGTTGAGCGTGACGACGCCGTCGGCAGCGAGGGTGCCGCCCTGCAGGTCGACGTTGCCATCGATGGTTGAGGCGTTCTCGACCGTCAGCGTCGCGCCGCTTGCGATGCGCAGCGGTTCTTGGGCCGTGTCGAAGCTGCCGACCACCTGGTTGCCGGTGATCTCCACGATGTCGGTTGCGACGATGTCCAGACAGACCACGTCACCTGATGCGGGTACGCCTGCGGTCCAGTTGCCAGGTGTCGCCCAGAGGTTGTCGGCGGAGCTGTTGGTCCACTCGGTGTCGCAGGGGCCTGCCCTCAGAATGATGTTGTTGAGTCCGATGTCAACCGTGTACGGGGCAGTGTCGAGCGTGTCGAACGTCTCTGCTGGACAATCGCAGCCGGTGATGATCGCGTAGGACTCGCCGGCGGCGGGCACATAGGCGCCGCTGGTGGCGAGTTCGCCGCCGAGCAGGAGCGTGCCGGTGGCGGGCACGACGGCCCACTGGCTGAAGTTCGTCGCGCCGCCGACCACTGGCCCGCTGATGTCGAAGGTCACGACGCTGCTCGGGTCGAGCACGACGTTGCCGCTTGTCCGCAACAGGGTGCCGCTCGACAGGCTGATTGTGCCTGCATTTGCGAACGCGGAGTTGATCGTGAATGTGCCCGGTCCAACGTCCATCGTCGACGAGGAATCGTTCGACAGGATGAGGTCCGGGCCAATGGTGACGCCAGCGATGCTGACGTTGTCGACCGTGATGGCGCCGAAGAGGTAATCGATCCCGCCGGTGCCATCGAGGCTGTACGCAGCGTTGCCGCCGATCACCACGGTCGCGCCAGTGGTGAGAACGGTGCCGTTGATGGTGGCAGGACCGTCGAACGTCACGATGCCGGTGTTGGTGACATCGACGTCGAGCAGGCTCGAACCGCCGATGGTCGCGGCTGTGGCAACCACCAACGTGCCAGTACCGGTGATGGTGGCTCCTGACAGGCTCAGCATGTCGGTTGGGAAGTCGAGTGTGAGGCCGGTGGTCGTGGTCTTGGTACCGCTCATGACGACAGAACCGGCGGTGACAGCGAAGATGCCGTCGATGTTGCCGTTCATGTTCTGGGCGCCGGCGATCGCGACCGTCGTCCCTGCCTCAGCGCGTACATCGACGGGCAATCCCGACCCGTCCCAGGTGCCGCCCATGAACACCTCGATCGCGCCGCCGTTTGCGTAGATCGAGCTGCCGCCATTCATGTCGAGCGTGACGCCAGTCGGAAATGTCGTGGTGCCGTTCCCCGTCTTCAAGATTTCGCCGTTGTTGGTGATCGTGCTCGAGCCTGGGGCCGCGATCAGCACGGTCTGGATGGCGTTGTTCGCCAGCCCCAGCCGGCCATTGTTCACGATGTTTGCACCGTTCGCGATGGCGAGGTCGTTCCGCATCTCCAGTGTGCCGTCGATGGTGAAGGTGCCTCCGGCTGATCCATCGATCGTGAAATCACCGGACGAACGCCACAGGGCGCCGCTGGCAAGCGTGACCGAGCCGAGCACGGTGCCGCCGTTCACGATTGCGGCGGGAGCGGTCAGCGTGATCAGGCCGTCGCCGCGCAGGGTTCCGTTGAGGTCAACCCGGCCGTCGATCGTCGAAGGGTTGGTCACCGTCAACGAGCCAACGATGAAAAGATTCTCTTGGGCAGTGTCGAAGCTGTCGATGGTGTGGGTTCCGGAAACGACGACGCTGTCAACCGCGGGGACGTCCATGCAGACCACGTCGGTCGGGCCCGGCACGCCTGAGGTCCAGTTGCCCGCGTTGCTCCACTGGCTGTCGATGGCGCCGGTCCACTCGGTGTCGCACGGGCCCGGGGCGCCGACGAGCTGCACAGCAGCGGCGGTGACGTTGACGCTGAACTGTGGTGTGGTGCTGCCAGCGAGACCGCCGTCGCAATCGCTTCCCGCACAGGTGATCACGTTGTAGGTCTCGGCCACGCCCGGCGTATAGCCGACCAGGGTGCTGTTGACCGTGCCGCTGATCGTCGTCAGGCCACCCCACAGGACTCGACCGAAGTTTGCGGTATCGGCTGCGGGACCCGTGATCTCGATGTTGTAGGTCGCGCCAGCGTTGAACGCTCCATTGTCGGCGTGGCCCACCGTCGTACCCGCTGCGACGTTGACGGTGCCGTTTTCGAAATGGATGCCGTTGTAACCGAGCGAGCCTGCAGTGACGTTGGTGACCGACGACGACGAGGTCGTGACCGATCCGGAGTTCGCGAAGGAGACCGCGCCTGCTGTGTTCTTGTTCAAGGTGCCGTTGAGCACGACCGCTCCGGCGATGGTTCGGTCGCCAGCGCCGTCGATGGTCAGGACACCACCCACGGGAACGTTGATGGTTCCGGCGTTGGTGATGTTGGTCGACAGCGTGACTTCGCCGCCAGCGATGATCGTGCCGGTGTTCGTCGAACTCAGCGTCGCGGCAGTGATGCCGCCCGCCACGTCATAGGTTGCGCCCGGAGGCACGGACAGGTTGGTGCTGGTGCCGATGTAGAGCTCGCCGACGCTGAGCCCGCCGCTCGTCGACACGGTGCCGAGCGATGGGGCGAGGAGTGCGACGTCGGTGACGCCAGGCACTTCGCCCACGTCCCAGTTCGAGGCGATGGTGTAGTCGGTACCCGTTGTCATGGTCGCCACGAGCGGGACTTCAACCGTGACGGCCAGGCCAGCATTGGCTCCGTTGGCGTCGTCACCAGGGATACCCACTGCGACGTCGCGGCCGTCGATGTCGACGCTGTGCCCGACCCGGTCGCCGGCACTGGTGCCAGTGGGGACGATGGTGTCGTCGGGCGTCCCGGAGAATCCGCCGCTGCCGTCAGCACGGAACAGGTGGACCGAGCCGCCTGCGCCCGGTCGAGCGAGCGCGATGGTGCCGCCGTAGATGTCGACGAAGTCATTGGGTCCGCCCACCACTGCGGCGCCCAACGCTCCCGTGATGCTGTCGGTGACGGTCCACACGGATGGTGTCGTCTCTTCGATGACATAGATCCCGTAGTCGGCGCCGCTCGTTTCATCGCCGAGGCCAGCGACGACGACGCGGCCGTGATCGGCGGCCACCGATGCGCCGATGCGATCTCCAGCTCCCCAGCCGCCTGCAAAGCTGTCGATTTGCGCAGCAAACGTCACTGTCGTTGGCGTCACGGTGTAGAGGATCACTTCGCCGCTCTGGACGGTCCGTTCTGGAGCGCCGACAGCGAGGATGTGGCCGCCGGCAATCTCGTATGAATCCATGGAAGCCCCGAGCCTCGACAACACCGCACCGTTGTCGGAGAAGACAGCGAAGCCCCACGAGCTACCCGTCTTGCGGTACACGTAGGCGGTGCCCACAACGTTGTCGGGAGCGCCGACGGCCAACGTGGACTCGTCGATGAGTTCGACCGCTGTGCCGAAACCGTCGGGAACGGCAATCCCACTGACGAGCGGCATGCTTGAGTCGGCGGTCCACGTCGCCCCGCTACCGGTGTACACGTGCACCTCGCCCGGAGCGGTCTGGGTTCCGTGGCGGTCGGACTTGCCGATGGCGAGGGTGTTGCCGTTCAACGACAATGCGTCGCCAAAGTTGCCATCGACGGTGGCGTTCGGGTCGGTGATGATTGTCTGGAACACCCAGGCGTTGCCGGGCGCAGTGCGTTCGAAGATCTGGACGCTTCCGGACCGGGCCAGGGGCTCGTCGTCGCTTGGCGCGGCAACTGCCATCCGGTTGCCATCGAGCGCCACGGTGAAGCCGAACTGGTCGCCGAACGCGTCGTCAATGGGGCTGTCGATCGTGCTCTCGGTGGCGGGCAACGCCGAGACGTCATCCCACACGCGAGCGATACCGCCGTCGACCTCGTTGGTGCCGTCAGCCAGCGGCACGCCATAGGCAACCGACTGGCCTGATCCAATCGACACCGAAGTGCCGATCGCGGCGCCCGTCTCGCCAGCACCAACGGTTGGCGTCTCAATGGTCTCGGAGAACGTGAACGAGCCCGTCCGCTCCAGAATCGACAACGTGCCGTTCGTTCCCTCGGTGGGCTTGCCCACCACCGCAAACGCACCCTCAGCCGAAACCGAGTCAGCGACGCCAGCGAACGCGAGCACGTTGGTGAGGTTGAAGCCGTTGGCAATGGCATTGGCGACGTCGATCACGAAGAAGGTGCCGAACGTTCCGTTACCACCGGGTTCAGTGATGACGACATAGCTGTCGCTCGTGTGCTCCACCGCGACTGCCGCGCCAAGGTTGCCGTTGGCCTCGGCGCCGAACGTGCCTCCGTTGATGACGAGCGTCGACGTCCAGGGCGCGAGGTCCTCGAACACGTAGGCCCGGCCGCTATCGGTCGGCCCAGCGTCCGTGAGCGGGGCGCCGACGACGATCATCGAACGATCGGCCGAGATGTCGACCGCTGAGCCGAAGCCGTTTCCGTTGTCGGTGAGCGCGTCGGTCAGTTCCGCTTCGACGGTATAGGTGTCGAGTTCGATGACGAATGCTCGACCGTTGGTCGTCAGGCCGGTCTGGGGCGCGCCGACAACGAGCCTCATCTCGTCGTCGCTGATTGCAACCGCCTCGCCGAACCGGTCGCCGACAACGCCGCCACCGGTTGTCGTGGTCGAACAGGACGCACCCGAGCAGGCAGACAACGTTGCTACGAGCGCCCAGGGGTTGCCGGGCGAGGTCCGCTCATAGACATACACCGCGCCGGCATCGGCGCCTTCGCTGCTGTCGCCAGGCGCCCCAACGACGAAGGTGTCGCCTTCGATGTCGAGACTGAAGCCGAAATCGGAGTCGGAGTTGATGCCGCCGGTCCACGAGCTCTTGAAGCTGACAGCACCGGTTCCCACGGTGTAGTCCCACACCTCGACCTTGCCTCGATCAAGGCCCGCGTCATCGTCGTTCGGTGAGCTGACAATGACCGTGTCGGTATCGATCGCCACGGCTTGGCCCGACAGCTCGCCCGAGGCATTGCTGAGCGGGTTGATCGTGAAGTCCTCGGTGATCGTGGGGTCGATGGTGACCGGGTAGGCGGCGCCTGCAGTCTGGACGGTGAGGGTGATGGCGCCGTCGACGAGGGTCATTGCTGCGGGTAGATCGACACCGTTCGCGTCCCAGGCCAGCAGGCCGCTGTAGAGCAGGTCGGTGGCGCCAGCGCGCTTGATGGCGACAGTCTGGTCGCCGATCTGGCGTGGGGTGCCCGAAGCGACCGCAACCGAGATGACGGTGGCAGCTTGTTCGGTGACCGGCTGCGCCAGTGTGAAGCCCTGCTGGAGGCCGGAGGGCGTTGCGCGGAACCACTCGGTCACACCAGCAGCGTGGCGGTACTCGATTCCAGCGGTCGTCGCCAGGCTCGGGGTGGTGCCGAGGGTGAGGTCGCCGATCTGGCTGGTCGAGAAACCAACGACGGGGGCGTCCGGGTCGGCGACGCTTGCGACGACCGCCATGCCGGGAGCGAACGTGCCAGCGACGGACGGGCTCGACAGGCTCGGGCCGCGCACTGCGGTCGATCCGACGGCAGGACCGGTGGGCGGAGTCGGGCTGGCCGTGGCCGGAGTGACGTCGAGAGTGGGTTCCTGCAGACCAGGGATCTGGGCCTGCACAGCGGCCCATTCTTCGATGGTGAAACCATCGGGTACCTCACCAGCCAAGATGGTCTGCGTGCCCGGCGTGACGGCAGGAGCGGTCAATGCCTCGGCGGCTCGACTGTCGACAGCGGATCGAGTGTCGACAGCGTCCGCTGGGATGAGGCTCTGCTCGACGCGGTCGGCAACGGCAACGCCGGTGAGCGCCAACACTGCGGCGAGAAAAATCGGCAGGAACGATGGGCGGCGATGCAGCCGAGGCACGGCTCGCGATCTGGCCTGTGGCCCATCGAGATGTTCGAGCACGTGTCGCTCGACGCGGTCATGCCTGGTGGTGGTGGTCGCCATGGTGCTGTCCCTCGTAGCTGACACCACCGGACAAGCCCGTGGTGTTATGGTCGATCTGTTTTATGTTCTGTTAAAGACTTGCTAGCAGATGTCGCGTCGCGACTTTCAAAAATACGTGGTTCTGGACCGACGACACAGGCTGTTGACACAGCTAGCACGATGTTCATCACGCGGAGTGGGTTCAGTCATTCATTTCGCTGGAATCCTGACGATGCAGCCGACCAGTGCAGCCGACCAGGGCAACCGAACAGTGCAACCGGCGGGCGCGTCGAGTTACTCGCGGTGCAGGACGCGATCGCGGAACACCTGCGGGTGATACGCAGTCAGTTCGACCTTGCCGTGAGCGCGGACCGACGCCGACCGCTGGAAGCCGAGGAATGGTCCGAGTTCGCCGAAGTAGGCGCCCGGCCCCATCCGGTTGAGCTGCTCTTCACCGCCGTCGGCGAGGACTCGGACCACGTCGACCTCGCCCGAGTCGATCACGTACACAAAGTCGCTCTCGTCACCCTGTTCGAAGATTGATTGGCCGGCGTCAAACGACAGCTGTTGGACCCGCTGCTCCGGTTCGGCCCGCTCGGGCACCATCTGCACAATGCGGTCGGCAATCGGCACGAGCCGAGCGTCATGCGTGGAGACGACGATCACGCGGCCGTCGTCGCGTAACTCTTGGAGCAGACGGATGATCGCCTCAGCCTGAATGTGATCGAGGTTGGCCGTGGGCTCGTCGGCGAGAAGCAGCGGCGGGTTGTGGCCAAGTCCGCGGGCTACCGCAACCCGCTGCATCTGGCCACCCGACAACTTGCTGGGCAGATGATCGGCACGCTCTGTGAGACCGACCTGTGCGAGGAGATGGTCGGCGCGCTCGAAGGATTCCTTGCGGCCGTGCCCGGTCAGAGTGAGTGGCACAGCGATGTTCTCTCGGGCCGTCAGCGACGGGATCAGGTTGAAAGCCTGGAACACGAAGCCGATCTTGTCGCGACGGTATGCGTCGAGATGTTTGCCCTTCAACCCTGTGACGTCGATGGGGCCCACGCTGATTGAACCCGAAGTGGGCGTCAGGATGCCTCCGAGACATGACAGCAGCGTCGTCTTGCCGCACCCAGATGGGCCGAGCAGCACGACGAGCTCGCCGGCCTGCGCTTCGAACGACAGACCGTCGAGCGGCCGGATCGCGTAGCCGTCGTGCACAAACTCCACGACAAGATTGTCGACGATGAGCGGTCCGACCGTCATCAGCTTCCCCCCGCAAACGCCTGTGAAGGATCTGCTCGGACGACCCGGCGCATCCCGGCCGCACCCGCGACGAGCGAAACAACGACGGCGAACAACGGCACCTGCCAGAAGGCCCTAGTCGGTACCCGAACGCGCAAGGGGAACACCGGCGCGAGGAAGATCTGGACGATGGCGGCAAGCCCAACAGAGAGCAGCGCAACGAGCACTGCCTGCATCGCCAAACTGCCGAGGAGGGCGGAGTTCGGCGCTCCAATCGCCTTGAGTACTGCGAAGTCACGCTGACGGTCGAGTGCGGACAGGTACACCACCGCACCGATGATGATCGCAGCGACGATCCACAGCAATCCGCGGACCAGATCGACCGAGGCAATGGCGCCTTCCAGAGGCTCAAGGACATCAGCCGCGACAGCGTTGCTGGTCATCGTCTTGGTGCCGGGGGGCAACGAGGAGATCTCGCCCTCGACGAACACGACGCTGATGACGTCAGTCGTGCGGAAGATGAGATTCTGGGCATCGGCGAGCGGCATGAACACGACGGGGATTCCCGCCAACAGCGTCGTGTTTGAGTTGGTGCCGACCACGGTGAAATCCTCGCCTCCAAGTGTCACCGTCAAGCCGAGGTCGAGACCCAGAGAGGTGTCGGCCACCAGTTCGCCAGAAACTTCTGCAGCGCGACCGTTTTGCGGTGTCGGCGTGCCGAGCCCCCCGATTTCGTGACCAATCACAATGACCTCCTCGTCGGCGCCACCGATCTCCGACAGGCTCGAACGGGCAGTGACGCCCGGGTTCTTCGTATCGGCAGTGAGCTCATCGACGATTGAGATCGGCATCGCCGGCCCGGCGGTGAATGGGCCTTTCACGCCATCGGGAATGACCCACGTTTCGGCATCAATGGCGTCGATGGTGTCGTAGGGCTCGAGATTGAATTGCTCGACGAGCCCGGTCATCACGAACAGCAACGCGAACACCACGGCAGCGAGCACGCTCACCACGATGAAGCGGGTGCGTCGGTACACGAGGTCGCGGAACGTCAACAAGATCATGAGTTCGTCTCCGCTGCAGCGGCAAGTTCGGTCCGGTTGCCAGCCCAGGTATTCACATTCGGCGCTGCCGATGCATAGCCCGCAGCCGCCACCTCGCGAGCCCGTTCGAAGTCGAGCAGCCCGACACCTGGGAGATTCATCGTGAGGAGCAGGTCGATTGAACCGTCTTGCATCGATGCCTTCTGATTCCGGACGGCACCCGTGAGCATGCTGCGCAGGAGTATGGACGTGACACTCGGGTAGTCGGACTTCCCCTTGCGCAGCGATGCGCGCAGCGCCGTGAAACCCGACACGGAGAGCCCGTAGTCGGCTCGCGCCCTCGGACCCTGGTCAGGCGCGACATCAACGGCGATAATCGTCTCGATCGTGCCGTCGTCGCGCATCATCTCGAACGGCATGTTATTCAGAACGCCACCATCGACGAGCAAATCGCCCGCGCTTGGCACGGGCGGCAAGACTCCAGGAATGGCAACACTCGCCCGAACGGCGTGCGCAGCATTACCCGTCCGGTGGACTTCGAGACGGGACTTCGTGAGGTTGGTCGACACGCAGTAGAAGGGCAGCCACAGGTCCTCAATATCCCAATCACCGAGCGACTCCTCGATATTGGCGGTGATCCGTTCACCCTTGATGAGCGACACGATCGGCACCGTGTAGTCGAGCAACTTGTGAAACTGACGCTCGACGAGAACCATGAGATCCTCCCCGTCGAGACCGAGGGCGATACCCGCAGCCATCGGCGCACCCATTGAACAGCCGGCCACCTGGTCGATCGGCACTCCGGCCTCACGCAAGGCGCGGAGCGCTCCGAGATGCGCGAACCCGCGGGCCCCACCTCCGCTCAACACGAGGCCGTAACCGTGTCCACTTGCGAGCCGGGCCAGACGCGCAACGTCGGTGCCGGAACCCTCGCGCACGTGCACCACGTCGTCGGCACCCAGTGACGCAACGAGACGTGCGGTCCCACGCGGGCGGTCTACCGAGGAGGGATGGAGGACCGCCAGCATCGTGGCGACGTGCCCGACGTCAGACATGGTCGCGTAGATCCCGTCGATCAGGGCCCGTTCGGTCGCGTCCGGGTTCGGTGAGCAGATGACGACGACTCGATCGGCCTGGCGAAGAGCGCGACGCGTCCATGCTGTCATCTCACGATCGGTCTGCAGTACGACGTGGTCGTTGCCCACATCGGCTTCGTGCATGAACTCCGCGAGACGTGGCACCCCGACGTTGTCGGTGGCGGCTTGAGCGATGTCGGCCCGGTTGAGAATGCGGTCGACGCTGCGACTTGAAAGGTGCCTCGTGACGCCGAACCGAGAGATCTCAGCAGCGAGGTCGGCGACTAAGACATCGACGTCGCACTGCGCGGTGACGGCCACCGTCAACGACGCCGCTCGGTCGAACGTGCGGCGCGTCGGCTGACGAAGCCGGGTGAGGATCCCGCGGGTGACATTGAGCATCACCCCGGGTGACTTCGCGACCAACTCTTCGAACGTGTCGGTGGAGAACGCCGCAAGCGTCGTGTCGCGAACCGCTCGAATCGTCGCGGAACGAGGTGCTCGATCGAGCAACCCGAGCTCGCCCACCACTTCGCCGCGGCCCAACTCGCTGATCGTTCGCTCGTTGCCGTCGTCGTCCTCAGCAATGACCATGACGCGACCACCAACGATGAAGAAGGCGGCATCGGACGCGTCTCCCTGTCGGAAGAGCGTTTCGCCGGCCTCGAGTCGCCGCCACTCCACTCGATCGACGACCTCTTGAACCAATTGGGTGTCGGCCATGCCAACCATTTCGGTCACCATGCCTGCCACGTTGGTGCGGTCGATCCGCTCGCGTGCCTGTTCGGAGACTGCGTCAGCGATGTCGGACCTGTCGTTGAGCCAGGTCTCGAAATCATTGCGGTGGATCTCGAGCACCTCGGACGAACCCTTGGCCCGAAGCGTCGCGGTGCGGCGCCCGCCAGCGATCACCGTGACCTCGCCGACGATCTGACCGGCATCGATCCTGCCCACGACAATGTCACCCTGGGGTTTGGTATTCGTGGCCTCGAGCGAACCGGAGACGACAAAGTAGACGTTGTCGGCCTCGTCGCCTTCCAGCACCAGTACCTCGCCATCAGCGAGGACGAGCGAGCGAGAGCAGTCGCCAAAATGCTGGATCAATTGCGCCGCTAACGGCATAGACGCCTCCCCGTCTGCAACCCGCGTAAGCACACGTGGGGGACAGTAGCGAACGAGTGACACTTGTCTCCAACCGGTCGCTCTTCGAATGTCGGAACGGCAACGACCCGGTGCGTGGGACCCCGGCTACAGGTTCGGCGGCAGGAGCCGGTTGACGTTCTGGAAGAAGAAGTAGAGCGTGACGACGAATGGCATGAGACCGATCAGTGCCCCGGCCCAGTCGCGCCGCAGCCTGCGGCTGACGAAGTAGGCACCCAGACCGACGAGTGCGAGCAACGCTCCCCAGATGCCGACTTGGCTTTTCGCGCCGGGGTCGCTGAACCAGCCGTCGCTGAAGGCGTCGACGACCTCGTTACTGACCTGGCCGGCTTCGAGCGTGTTGGGGTCGTCAACGACGGTGATGTCGTCGAGGTTGCCCGTGACATTTCCGTCGGGCGGTGGGGTTGCGATGTTCGGGTCGTCGACCGACTCGACGGCATCAGGATTTGTTGCGGTGGCCGGCTCGACCGGGAGTTCGGCGGCGATGTCGGGCTCGGCGTCGGGTTCGTCAGGGCGGCCATAGTTGATGACTGGCTCGCCGACCGGTGCTGACTCCGAGGCCACGAGTTCGCTGAAGATGACAATTCGCTTCTGCGCGGTGTACTTGGGTTCGCACGAGATGAGAGTGAGCGTGGCCCGGCTCGGGTCAGCGGTGGCGACGACGTCGTAACGATTCGATGCAACGATCTCTGATCCGGTGACCCGGTAGGTGAATTTGCCGCTCAGCGTCGTGGCAATGATGTCGTCGCCGACCTGCAGATCGTCGACGTTGAAGAACGGTGCACCGTAGGTGGTGCGGTGGCCGGCGATGGCGGCATTGCCGAGTTGGCCGGGCAGGGGAGTGTCGGGGAAGTGGCCGGGGCCACGCTTGAGATCCCCCGTGCTGACGCCCGCGACGACGATGTCGTTCCGTCCGATGCGCGGGATCTCCAGGCGGGCGAGTGCATCGCCGTTCTGCAGCACGGGGATGTTCTGCTGCGCAACAGGAACCGGCGGCAGCGTTTCCACGGGCTCGCTCGGCTGCAGTGCAGGTTCGGCGACTGGTTCGTCGGGTGCCGGGTCCCCGTCCTCGCCCACATCGCCGGTCGGGGCCGTGGTCGGCGGAGCGACAGGATCGGTCGACGAACTCTCGCCCGGCTCGAAGTCGGGGGCTTCGATGGCAGGGGCCTCGGCAAGCAGTGCATCGAACTCGCTTTCGAGTTCGTTCTGGGCGCGAGCGGTTTCGATGCCTGTTCCCCACAATTGGTATGCCACGAACCCGAACATCAGCAGTCCGGTGGCGATCAGGGTCTTGCCGAGGTTGCCGACCCACCAGCGCCAATCCATCGGCGGCTTCGGGCGGTCCCACTTACGGAGCCGTCCGCGACGGGTGAGTTGTGGTGCGGACACGGCGGCCGCGTTTGTTCGTGTCCCCGGTCCGGCGCCATTGACCGGAGCGTCGGCCGGGCGTTGCATCGATTCGAGTCGATCGAAGGAACTGGTGGCGGCCGGAGCGGACGCGGTGGCCGACGGATCGGGTCCGGAGGTGTTCGAAGGCGCCGGTGTGGCATCGAGCTCTGACACGAATGAGCAACCTACTTGCCGTTGCGAGGTTTCCTGGGTCGCTGCTTGGAGCCGTTGTCAGAGTGTTTCGCATCTGATTCGGGGCCGTGCAGTGTGGCTCGACCGGCGCCCGCTCCTAACGTGGAGGAGTTCCATGGATGCCCCGCAGCCACCGTCGTCAACGCCGGCAACATCGACGTCGAGTCGCGCCGCTGCTGCCAGTCCCGACGAGGCGGTGGTCGTTCTCGATGACATTGTCGCGGTCATCGGGCAGTTCCCTGCGCTTGCCGGGGTCACGATGACCGTCGATCGTGGAGAGATCGTGTTGCTGCAGGGCCCCAACGGCGCCGGCAAGACGACGCTGCTGCGCCTCTGTGCAGGCTTGCTTCCGGTGGAGCGGGGCTCGGCGACGATTCTCGGCTTCGATCTGGCGACGCAGCGCCATGAGGTGCGCTCCCATGTCGGACTGCTCGGTCATCAGAACGGGCTCTACCTCGATGTGACCGTCCGAGAGAACGTCCAGTTCTGGGGGCGAACCGTGGGGGCCTCCGATTCAGAGATCGACCAGGCGATGGCCCGAATGGGTGTTGCCGAACGGCTTGCCGACGTCCCAGTCCGCAAGCTCTCAGCCGGCCAGAAGCGACGCACCGCACTGGCCTGCCTCGTCGCTCGTCGGGCGCAGGTCTGGCTGCTCGACGAACCCCACGCCGGCCTCGACGCCGTGGGTCGGGACGAACTCGATGCCACCCTCGTCGAAGCATCACGAGCTGGTGCCACGATCATCGTGGCCAGCCACGAACTCGAACGGGCGGGCAGCCTGGCAACACGCACGGTCGAGGTCATCGCCGGGCAGGTCCGAACTGTGTCCTCGTCAGCCAGCGCGGGGGGAAGGGAACCGGCGTCATGACGACCTGGAAGCTGGCGCGGCTCATCGCGGCCAAAGACCTGCGAGTCGAACGGCGCAGCAAAATCGTCACCAACCAAGTGCTGCCGTTCGCCGGTATCACCATGGTCAGTTTTGCGTTCGCCCTCGACAAGCAGAGTGTGCTCGACACCGTCGCCCCGGGCCTGATCTGGCTGGCCACCATGTTCAGCCTGCTGATTCTCGTGCAGCGCTCCTTCGCCATCGAGACCGATGACGGTGCCCTCGATGCAATGCGCGTGGCCGGCGTCGATGCCCGGGCCATCTTCCTCGGCAAGGCCATGGCCCTGGCGGTGCAGCTGTTGGTGCTCGAGGTCATGCTGTTCGGTGCCGCGGTGATCTTCTACGGCGAGTCGATTCAGTCGAGCGGAGCGTCGCTTGCCTTGTTCACCACGCCGATGAACGTGAACGGTGTGGAAGTGATGCTCACTGGTGTGACATCGCCAGCACAGAGCGGCTTCCTCGCGACTGTGCTCCTCGTCACGACCATGATCTCCGCGACGTGCGGACTCGCCGCGGTGGGTACCCTGTACGGAGGCCTCGCCGCAGGGTTCAAAGGGAGCGAAACACTGCTTCCACTGCTCACGCTCCCCGCGGTGGCGCCGGTCCTGATCGGAGCAACCAAAGCAGTCGAATCAGCGGTCGGCACCTCGGGTGCAGCGGTGTCAGAGGGTTGGCAATGGGTCAGCCTGCTGGCGGTCTTCGCTGTGGCTGCCGGTGTCGGCGGAGCGCTCGCGTTCGGCCCACTCATCGACGACTGAACACCGCAGCAAAGAACACCGCACAAGAATTCTCAACACATCATTCGCACTTCCCGGAAGCAGGAGCACGGCATCACGATGACCACCATCGATCCAGCGAGAACCGACCAGTCGACCAGCCCGGACAACTCTGGGCAGGACGGCTCTGGGCAGGACGGCAACAACGATCCGCGGCGGGGTACCGGAACCCGCGCCACTCGTTTGCTCGGCATCGGCGCGCTCATTGCCCTGGGGTGGCTCGTTGCTTTCGGCCTCGGGTTCTCCCCGGCCGACCGTGACCAGAAGGAATCGGTCCGCATCCTCTACGTCCACGTTCCGACGATCTGGCTCGCCTACCTCGCCTTCGTGGTCACAGCACTCAGCTCGGCGATGTACCTGTTCACGAAGAAGAAGTCACTCGGATGGGACCGCGCCGCTGGCGCCAGCGCCGAGATCGGGGTCGCATTCGTGGCGGTCACGCTCGCTGTCGGGTCGATGTGGGGTCGACTCACCTGGGGCGTCTTTTGGCAGTGGGATGCTCGCCTCACGACGACGGCGCTGCTGTTCGTCACCTACATCGGCTACCTCGCCGTTCGGCGGCTCGGTGGCAGCCATCAGCAGCGGGCCAAGCGCAGCGCCGTGCTCGGCATGATTGCCGTCGTCGAGATCCCGCTCGTGCACTTCAGCGTCAAGATGTGGCGCAGCCTGCATCAGGAGGCCACAGTCGCCAACCTCGACGGGGACACGAAGATGGACGGCCTGATGCTGTTCAGCTTGTTTGTCGGCGTGATCGCGTTCACGCTGCTCTACGCCTGGCTGATGCTGCACCGCACACGAACGATGGCGCTCGAAGATCTGATGGAAGAACGTGGTCTCGACGACGCCCTGGTGGCGCGCCGTGCCGAAGCAAACGGGAGTAACGCCTGATGGAAGATGCCGGATTCATCCTGGGCAGCTACGCGCTGACCTTCGGCGCGGTGGCGTTGTTCGCTTGGCGCACGATCAGGTCGGGCAAACGCTTGGCCGAGCAGGTTCCCGACGAGGAGAAGTACTGGGTCTGATGGCTGACGATGTGAACTCTGAGTCGAGCTCTGGCTCGCCCGACGGTCTGAATCTCTCGCCGCGGACCAACGTCGATGGCACCGCTGCCGGTGGACGTCCGAAACGGAACGTGCTGCCGATTGTCGTGCTCGCGCTGGTGTTCGTCGCCGGTGGCGTGATCGTCACCCAGTTCCTCACGTCGGCGGTCGACTACTACTGCAACGTCGACGAGGTCGGCGTGCGTGACGGGTGCGACGGTGATCGCCGTATTCGACTCCAGGGCACGGTCGACGAGGGTTCGATCTCGACCGAAGAAGGCGCCACACTCTTCACGATCTCGTTCAATGGCGAGACCCTGCCGGTGCGCTACGACGGAGATCCGGGCGGGATCTTCAAGGAGTGCATCCCGGTCGTGGTGCACGGTGTCATCGAGAACAATGCACTGCTCGGCGACCGAGTCGAAGTGAAGCACTCTGACGAGTACGTCTCGGTCAACGACGAACGCGTCGCCGACGCAGAGGACCTCGGATGCAACACAGCGAACGCCTGACGGACGAGTTGGTGCCAGGCACCAAGTCGTCCGGTGAACGAGCCGCATGATCCTCGCTGCATCGATCAACGGCGCAATCGGTCGCGCCGGCATCATGCTGATGCTCGGCGCCTCGGTGTTCGGCGCGATCGCCGTCCTGTACGGCATCCGTCGCGGTGACAAGAAACTGCTGAAGCAGAGCCCGCGTTACGCGTGGCTCGCACTGGTCGGCATCGTGGTGGCGGTCGTGATGATGCAGCGGGCGTTGATCACCCGCGATTTCTCGCTCGCCTATGTCCAGCAAGTCGGTTCGGCCGACACGCCGGCGCTCTACAACGTGGCCGCGATGTGGTCGGCGCTGGAAGGGTCGATTCTGCTCTGGGCGTTGGTTCTGACCGGTTTCACCGCCGCCGTGGCCTGGCGGTTCCGGAACCGGACCGACGACGTCTTGGTCGGCTGGGCGCTCATCGTGATGTTCCTGATCACCGCATTCTTCGCGATGATCAGCTTCGGGCCGGCCGACCCCTTCGTCAACGGTGCGGTTGGCGTGACGAGCGGCCCCGGGCCGAATCCACTGCTGCAGAACCACATCCTGGTCCTGTTCCATCCGCCGATTCTGTATCTCGGCTACGTCGGTTTCACTGTGCCGTTCGCCTTCGCGATCGCCGCGCTGGTCACTGGACGCCTCGGTGAGGGCTGGTTGCTCGAGACGCGCCGCTGGGCCCTGTTCTCCTGGGCGTTCCTGTCGATCGGCATCCTGCTCGGTGGCTGGTGGAGCTACGAAGTGCTCGGCTGGGGTGGCGTCTGGGCATGGGATCCTGTCGAGAACGCATCGCTGCTGCCGTGGCTGACCGGCACTGCATACATCCACTCCGTGCTCGTCCAGGAGCGGCGCGGCATGCTCCGCGTGTGGAACCTCAGCCTGCTGGTGGCAACGTTCGCCCTCACCATCCTGGGCACGTTCCTCACCCGCTCCGGTGTCATCAACTCGGTCCACGCCTTTGGTGACGGTCCGGTCGGTGCCTGGTTCCTCGGTCTGTTCGGCATCATCGTCGTCGTGTCGCTCGGGCTGATTGCCTGGCGCGGCGACCGCTTGCGGTCACCCGGTGCCATCGATTCACCGCTCTCCCGCGAGGGCGCATTCCTTGCGAACAACGTGCTGTTCACCGTGTTCGCATTCGTCGTGTTGCTCGGGACGATCTTCCCGCTTCTCGTGGAAGCCCTGGACGATCGACGGACCGTCGTGGGTGCGCCGTACTTTGATCGGCTGTCGATGCCAATCGGCATCGTGTTGCTCTTCTTGATGGCGGTTGCCCCGGTCCTGCCGTGGCGCAAGGCCAGTCAGGAACTGCTGCGGGAGCGTCTGTTCTGGCCGGCCTGGATCGGTGCCGCTGCGCTCGTCTTCTCCGTCGCCGTCGGTGCCACCGGCTGGGCTCCACTGGTTGCGTTCGCCCTCGCCGGGTTCGCATCGGGTGCTGCGTTGCGGCAACTCGTTCTCGCGACACGCCGCCAGGGTTGGCGCGGCCTCGTCGGTCGTGCCAACGGCGGCATGATCGTGCACCTCGGGGTCATCATGATCGCGGTGGCGTTGGCGTCGTCGAACAGCTTCACGCACGCGACTCGGCTGGAGCTCGAGCAGGGCGTCGAGCAGGAGTGGGCGGGTCATACGTTCCGGCTGGAATCGGTGCAGGCGGTGTTGAACGATGCCGAGAGTGAGAGTGCTTTGCAGGCGAGGGTGCTGCTCGACGACTCGAAGGTGATCGTCCCGGCGATCACGACGTACCTCAGCCGCGGCCTCGACGTGCCGACGCCGGGCGTGCGTACCGGGCTCACGAACGACGTGTACCTCACGCTCGAACAGGGCTCGCAGTCAGGTGACACATCGGTCACGATCCAGGCATTCGTCCGCCCGATGATCCTCTGGTTGTGGATCGGTGGCCTCGTGATGGCCATCGGTACGTTGCTGGCCGCGTTCCCCGGCTCGCGCCGCCGTCGGGCAATCGACCCGGTGTCGGCCCCGATCGGCACGATGGTGGCGGCAGCCGACAGTGGCGGTACTTCTGCTCCCGACCCCGAAGTGGCGCAGGTCGATGACGAGCCTGAGCCCGAACCAGCTGGAGCCTCGGCATGACCGACCTGATCGACACCAAACCTGAAATGCTCGAGGGCCCGCGGTCCCGGCCGGTGGCGCCGTGGATCGCTCTGGTCATTGCTGTCGTGTTGACGGGGTTGTTCGTCGTGCTCATCGGAGCAGACTCCAACGGCGGGGGCAAGGACGCCGACTCGCCGTTACTGAGCCGACCCGCTCCCGAGGCAGTCGGCACCCTGCTCGATGGAAGCCGCTTCGATCTGTCGCAACGCAAGGGGAGCTGGGTCATGATCAACTTCTTCCGGGCCGATTGTCAGCCGTGCATCGCCGAGCACCCAGCCCTTGTCGACTTCGTTGCGCAGCAGGAGACGATGGGGAGCCAGGGCGTCGAGTTCTATTCGATTGTGGTGAATGACAGCCGCGAGGATGTCGAGGAGTTCTTTGCCGAGCGTGGCGGGGATTGGCCGATCGTGTTCGAGCACGACCAGATCGATGTCGCCTTCGGAGTCGCCCTCGTTCCCGAAACGTGGATCATCGACCCGAGCGGCATCGTTCGGGCGCGGATCATCTCCCGCGTGTCGCTCGAAACGCTGAACGTGACGATGCAGCAGCTGCGCGAGTCGGTATGAGTGCGATGAACGATCGGATCAAGAAATGGCCGGGCTGGATCGTGCTGCTCGTCGTTGTCGTGACGGCATTGGCCGTTGGTTCGACGCGTGACCCGGGTCCGCAAACGCAGGACGAACGCATCGAAGTGATTGCGAAGCGTGTGGCGTGTCCGGTCTGCGACGGCGAGAGCGTTGCCGAGTCCCGCAACAATGCGGCGCGTGCCATTCGCACGGAGATCACCACGCAGGTACGGACTTCGCAGCTCTCTGACGATCAGATCATCGCTGGTCTGGAAGACAGCTATGGCGCTGACATTCTCCTCGTGCCCCGGGCAACCGGTCTCGATTCGTTGATCTGGGTGTTGCCGACGGTCGCATTCGTGTGCGGTGTGGCGGGGCTCGCCGTGGCGTTCCGACGGTGGAAACTGCAGGCAGCGGCAACGGGCGAATCGACGCAAGCCGATCGAGACCTGGTGGCGGCGGCCCAGCGCCGAAGTACATGATGGAACCGTCATGACGGAGCAGTCGTTGTCCGACGCTCCTGCGCCGCTGTCGTCACGGCAGAGTGGTGCCCACCTGGATCGGCTCGCCGAACTCGAAGAGGAGCGTCGCTTCTTGCTCCGTTCGCTCGACGACCTCGAACGGGAGCACGATGCGGGCGACGTCGATGCTGCCGACTACGACACGCTGAAGGACGGCTACACGGTGCGGGCCGCCGCGGTGCTGCGTGAGATCGAATCGGGTCGTTCACGGTTGGCGCCGAAACCGCCGAGGCGTTGGGGCCGCTTGATCGGCACCACTGCTGGTGTGCTCGCCCTTGCCGTTGGGATCAGATTCGTGCTGGCCAGCGCCTTTGGTGA
>RCMY010005711.1_pt1 | contig 19320 bp, 16 predicted proteins | sample 2041341 | NCBI WGS metagenome assembly RCMY01 (sample SAMN09708234, study PRJNA481090) | Marine sediment metagenome, whole genome shotgun sequencing project. | reverse complement strand
GGCCAGCAGCAGTGCAGCTCGTGGATTGGTGTCGGCGAGCGCCTGGGCCGTCGCCACTAAGCGGCTCGTCTCTGCGTCGTACGCAGTTTCTTGCGCCGAGCGTCGTTGTTGAAAGGCAATGCCGCTTGCAACCAGAGCAAACGCCAGCAGCACACCAACGCCAGCGAGGAGGCGACGCAACCGACGGTTGGACTGTTGTTCGAACTCGAGCCGGTCCTGCTCGGCCCGACCCACCGCCTCGGCTTGGGCGAGCGACTGGTTCAGGAACTGCTGAGTATCCGCAGGCAGTTCAAGGTCCGATCGAGCTCGCCAGTCTGTTGCTGCCTCTAGCCGGCCGCCTCGGTAGAGCTCGCTTTCAGGCCGACCCGTAGCGTCCCAATATTGTGCGGCCGTGGCGAGGTGTCTGGCGAGGCGGAGATCGTCACGATCTTCGTCAAGCCACTGACGCAGCCTTGGCCATGAGCGGATCAGCGTTTCGTGCGCCACCTCGACGGTTGGTTCGCGAGTCGACGGGTCATGGTCGAGAGTGAACAGGCGCGCCGCGCTAAACGCGTCGATCACATCGTCCACTTCGTTGGATGCCCCGAGCTCGGAGCGCAAAACCCGCCGCCGGGTGTCCTCGGTACCCTCACCGAGCGCCACCATCGATTCCATCACGCGGCGGAGTGCGGCACGGCCCCCGGTGTCAAGCTGATCGTGCAGACCCTCGGCCTGAGTGACCAGGGCACCCTTGAGTCCCCCGATCGAGTCGTAATCGGCCGTAGTGATCGTCTGGCGGTCGCTGTGATCGAATGCTTGGGTCAATGCGTACTCGAGCAACGCCAGGCTTCCCGGCTGGTTGGCGCTGTCGGACATGATCCTCGCGACCAGGCCTGTCTCGAAGTCGGCCCCCACCGACCGGGCCGGTTCGACGATGACTGCCTCGAGTTCTTGAGGCGACAAAGGCGTCACCGCCACGGTTGCCGCTTTGAGCAGCGGAGCGAATAGCGGGTGACGGAGCGGACGGTCATAAAAGTCGCCCCGCAGAGTCGCCACCACCCGAAGCCGTCCGCCTGGCTCGGTGATCGCCGTCGCCAGCGCGTCGAGAAACTGGTCGGCCGTGGCCGGATCGGTGTTGGTGAACAGCTCCTCGAACTGATCGATCACCAGCAGCAGACAACCATCACGCTCTGGCAGCAAACGCTCGACCGCCCTTGCCAATCCACGGTCGCCGCTTGTGAGCTGGGTGAGAAGCTCACCCGGCGGGTTCACTGCGACCCGAAGCGCCGCCGTCTCCAGCGACTCAAACGGCCTCGCCCCCGGTGTCATCGAGGTCACGAACCACGTGTCCGAGCCCTCCACGGCTCCGGAACGCAGCGCGGGCAACAATCCAGCTCGCACGACCGACGACTTCCCAGACCCTGACGCCCCCACTACCGTTAACAGCCGCTGATCAGGATCTCCAAAGACTTCCACCAGCTCGTCGATGAGGTCGCCTCGACCGTGGAAGTGTCGGGCTGTTGCCTCGTCGAACGAACGAAGTCCCTGGAACGGATTGACACTTGGCTCGATCGGCAACGCCCCAGACCTTCGGGCTGAACTCTCGCTGCCGGTAGCTTCGATCACCGCTCGGATGCGTTCGACGAGCTCGGTGATTGACCGTGGGCGTAGCGCCGGATCGGGATTCGTTGCTGCGTCGATGGCTTCGACAAGCGTCAACGGAAGATCCGGCCGAAGGGTAGCGATCGACTCCAGCGCCACCGTGCCGGAGGCCTTGTCTGACACCACCGCGTCGCTCAACGAAGAGGCGAACGGCACCCTGCCTGCGAGCGCCGACCAGACCACCAAGGCCAGTGAGTACACATCGGCCGACGGACCGGGCTGTTCACCCCGCAGCTGCTCGGGTGCGGCAAAACGGGCAGACGACTCACTTGCTCGGGCACCGGCGCCACCGACAGAGACACCTTGATCGACGGCGATGCCGAAGTCTCCCAGAACAGCCCTGCCATCCGCGTCGAACAAGATGTTCGCCGGCTTCACATCTCGATGGACTACCCCTGCCACATGCGCTGCGGCTAATGCCGAACCAATTCGTTCGACGAGAGGTTGGACTTCGTCGAGCGGCAGTGGGCCGGTTTTCAACCGCTCGGCCAACGACCCACCGGGCAAGTAACGCATAACCAGATATGCCTGATCCGGATCGCGCCAGAAGTCGTATAACGGCACGACGGCGTCGTGTTCGAGCCTGGCCACCACCCTGGCCTCCCGTTCGAAGCCCCGAACGAACGCCGGCTGGGTAGCCAACTCAGCGCGAATGATCTTAATTGCAACCTCGCGACCGAGCGCCGTCTGAGTTGCCCGATGCACAACGGCGAACGCACCTGCACCAATACGCTCATGCAGCTCATAGCCAGCGACCTTCACCGACACTGACTGGTCTATGAGCTCGCCGCGTGCAATCGAATGATCAAGCTCGATGAGACCAGGAGACGGATCGAGCCCGACGTCGTCTCGAAGATGGGTGCGGAAGTCATGGAACTCCCGGAGCGCTTCGGTCGTCCGTCCATCGGCATAAAGCGCCCGCATTAGCAAGGCCCGCGGTCGCTCCCGCAGAGGGTGTTCGGCCACCATGGCCTGTAAACGGCGTACTGCGTCGGCTGGTCGACCAACAGATAGCAAGAGCTCGGCATGGATCTCACGGGCAGAGTTATGGCGCTCATCGAGCCTGGCCACCTCGGCCTGCGCCCACGGTTCGAACGCAAACTCACCAAAAGGTTGACCTCGCCATAGCACTCCGGCGCGGCGGATCGCCTCGAGCGCATCGCCGGCCGATCCTGCTGTACGAAGTCGTTCGGCGGCGTCAACCAGTTCGTCGAAACGGTCGACATCACAACCGGCGTCAGCCAGTGTGATCCGATAGCCGTCGCCGACTTGTTCCAACGCAGCCTCGGTGCCGAGAACGTTTCGGAGCCGCGAGATGTAGGTGCGAATGTTGTGCTCGGCTCGTGCTGGCGGCTCATCGGACCAGGTGATATCGACGAGTCGATCGATGGACACCACGTCGGGTCGCGCTGCGAGCAGGGCAGCGAGGATGCGGCGTTGGATGCGCCCCCCAATGGGCACGTTTTCTGCCTCGGCTGGAGCTTGCGACACCGTGATCTCAATCGCGCCGAGTAGCCGAATCTCCAGTGGATGGATTGTTTCCGTTGCCATGGGCTCAAACACTGAGGCCGACCCTTCGCAAAACGCTCGCAAAACGAACATTAGCTCCGCCAGCCGGTGCTCTGCTTGCTAAAGCAGCTGGCAGAGGCGGCGAGCGTCGTACAGCGCAGCCGCGATGCCACGGCTCGCTACGGCGTCTCCCACTCGAAACAACGCAAAGCCCTCGGTCGGCACGGGTTGCGGTTCTCCGTCGGTAAAGGCCGCAATGTTGATTGTGCCACCATTGGCCGATGCGGCTCGAAGCTCTTTGAAGAGCTCATCGTTTGGCGCCACACCATGCTCGACGACAACATCGTCGACTGTTCGAATTACTTCGTTGCGGGTGAATACGTTGCGCAATCTGGCTCTGAGCATCGAATCATCTCGCTCGACGGCGACTAATTGATGATTCGGCGTCATAACGGCATCAATCTCATACAGCATCCGTAGGTAGGCGGGGCCTGTTGTTGCGGCCAGATCTTGAGCCACCAGCCGATCGGGTGTGACCAGCTCGATTTGGGAGACTCCCCTGCCACTGAGGAACTCAGCCACCGATGGTGCGTGCTCGCCGCCGTGGTCGTCGTAGATCAAGACGGTGCCTTTGATTGCGACATGGCCGCCGAGCACGTCCCAAGTGCTGTGCACCAAATCTTCGCCGGCCGAGAGAAAGCTTGTGTCAGGGAGGCCGCCGGTAGCGACAATCACAATATCTGGCTCTTCACTTGCCACATCACCAGCATCGACCGGCGAATTGAGTCGCAGCTCAACTCCAGCATGGGCGATCTCAGCCTCGAGCCATCCGGTTATCCCGGCAAGCTCGGCCTGTCGTTCGTTGGCACGAGCAGCCAATACGACTTGGCCCCCGACGCGCCCCTGAGCTTCGAAGAGCACAACCTTGTGACCACGCTCGCCGAGCACACGCGCTGCTTCAAGGCCTGCCGGGCCAGCGCCAACGACGACAATTTTCTTCTGCCGTGCCTTCGATCGAATCACCAGCTGTGGGACATGAGTCTCTCTGCCAGTGGCCGGATTCTGGATACACACCGACTCCAAGCCTTGGTGCAGCCGGTTGATGCAATAGGAGGCCCCTACGCATACTCTGATGCGGTCTTCGTCGCCTCGTTCGAGCTTGGCGACGATGTGTGGGTCGGCCATGTGGGCCCGCGTCATCCCAGCCAAGTCGATGAGCCCGGACGAGATTGCGTGTCGAGCCGACGCAACGTCAGTAATGCGGGTGGCGTGAAGCACTGGGATGTCGATTGTCTCCTTAATGGACGCCGCGAGCGAAACAAACGGCATCAACGGCGTGCCAGATGGCGGGATCGCCTTCGAAAGGCCCTCTTCAGTCGCGAGAGACGAGCTCGTAATGTTCACAAAGTCGAGCAAGCCGGATGAGGCCAAACGTTGGGCGATATCCGCACTCTCCTCCCGACTCAGACCTCCAATTTGGCCTTCGTCAGCGATCATTCGGATTCCGACCACAAGATCAGATCCGATCGCATCACGGATCGACTGCAGAACCTCGAAGGTGAACCGCAAGCGATTCTCGACCGAGCCGCCATACGCATCAGTCCGACGGTTCGCCAGCGGTGTCCAAAATTGATCAATGAGGTGGCTCGTTGCGCAGAGCTCAACACCATCGAGGCCGCCGGCACGAGCGCGCACGGCGGCTGCGCCGAAATCGGCAACGATCCGACGAATGTCGGCCAGCTCTATCTCTTTGGGCCAACCCCGGTGCATCGGCTCGCGAACTGGCGACGGTGCCACGAGAGGAAGCCAGTCACCATCATTCGACACGTTGCGCCGGCCCATATGGGTGAGCTGGCAGATCACCGCCGCTCCGTGTTTGTGGATCCGTTCGGTCATTTCAGACAGCGGGTCGACGATTGCGTCTGTGTTGAAGTTCAGCTGACCCCACAGTGATGCCGAGTCAGGCGAGACGTTGCTCGACCCGCCGATCATGGTCAGACCGATGCCGCCCTTGGCCTTCTCTTCGTGATATCTGATGTAGCGCTCGCTTGGCGTTCCATCGGTGTTGTAGCCCGGCGCATGACTGCTGGAGAAGATGCGGTTGCGCAGCTGAACGTGCCCCAGCGTGAACGCCTCAAGCAGAGGATCACCCGTTTTCGGTTGGTCGTGGCTCATAATTTGATCCCCACCAGCTCAGCGAATACCCAGATTGTGCGGAGACTATCACGCAGCGGTTGGTAGGTTTCGGTGCCAAGACTGACAAGGGACTGGTGAGAGCCTTGCGAGCAAGCACCTACACAATGCCAGCGATGGACTGTGGAGCCGAGGAAGAGATGGTGCGGATGGCCCTCTCTGATGTCGCCGAGATCGTCGACATCCGCACCGACACCTCGACCCGCACCGTGGTCGTGCTCCACGACACCGAAACCGAACGGATCGACGCCGCTCTTGATGGTCTGGGACTCGGAAGCCATCGAACCAGCGATGAACCGGCCGACGCGACAGCCGTTTCCGACAACTCGAAGCTCGAACGCACCGCACTCATTATCGCATTCGTCCTAAACGCCGCAATGTTCTTCGGCGAAGCTATCGCGGGCTGGCTCGCCAACTCGCTCGGCCTCCTCGCCGATGCGCTCGATATGGGCGCTGACGCCGCCGTCTATGCCCTAAGCCTGTTCGCCGTCGGCCAAAGCGCTGTCCGTAAGACCAGCCTGGCAAGAACTAGCGGCTATCTCCAGCTCGGACTCGCCAGCATCGGCCTCGTCGAGGTCGCCCGTCGATTCCTCACCGACGAACCCCTCCCGAACGCCACCACCATGGTTGCGGTATCGCTGCTTGCGCTGGCGGCGAACGTCGCCACCATGATCGTGCTGCGACGTGCTCGCAACGGCGAAGTCCACATCGAAGCGAGCTGGATCTTCACCGCCAACGACATCAAGATCAACGGGCTCGTTATTGCCACGGCATTCATCGTCACCGCAACCAGTAGCCGCTATCCCGACCTCATCGTCGGCGGGATGATCTTTGCCATCGCGGCAAACGGGGCTCGACGAATCTTGAAGATTGCCCCTAGGAACTGAGTCGACCCGGTTAGGCGACTCGTCGCAGCGCTTTGAGCGCTTCTGACAGAGTAAATTGGCCGGTATGCAGCGCCTTACCGACGACAGCACCCTCGATATTCGATCCCGCTGCCGCTGTCTCAGCCAAGGTGACGAGGTCACCGATTGAAGCAACGCCGCCGGAAGCAATCACCGACGTTTTCGTCGCCCGAGCGATGGCACCGTAGAGCTCGAGGTTTGGGCCGCTCAGCATGCCATCTTTGCTCACATCCGTGACGATGTAGCGAGCGCAGCCGTTCTGGTCGAGAAACTCGAGCGTCTCCCACAGATCACCGACATCACCCGTACCGCCTCGGGGTGCGAGTCGGTAGTGGACGAGGCCGTCGCCATCTTCAGCGATTCGAACGTCGAGAGCGACTGCGACGCGATCACCGTGGGCTGCGATCGCTCGACCACACCATTCAGGGTCACGCAGTGCTGCGGTGCTGAGCACGGCACGAGCGCATCCGGTCGCCAATGCGTACGTCAGCGAGGCTTCGTCGTCGATACCGCCGGATAGCTCAACGTTGACACGGAGATCTCCTACGACGGAGGCAAGTAGTTCGGCGTTGGAACCACGGCCGAAGGCAGCATCGAGGTCAACCAAGTGGATCCACTCCGCACCTTCGGCCTGCCACCGAAGCGCGATCTCGTGCGGACTAGAGGCACCACTCTTGGAATCTGCGCTTCCTTGGGCAAGCCGAACAGCCTTACCATCTGCTACATCGAGAGCTGGCAACAACGTAAAGGTCACAGTCGGAACTCTAACGAACGATGACTGCCACAAACATTCACTTGACAATATGGAAAGCTTTGACTTAGGTTTCAGAAATGGAAAGTGAACCGACTGGCGCAGCGGCCAAACTGCAGCTCGATGCGCTCGCCCAAGCAGAAGCAGCAGCACGATCAGAGACATTTCAACGCGCCGAACCTTGGACCATCTGGGTTGGCGCTCTTGTTGGCCCAATGATCGTGGTCGCCGAGGCATCAGGCGGCGCAACGCAGTATCTGATCGCGGTGGTTTTCGTCCTAGTCCTTGGATCATTAGCGGTTCGCGAGGCCAGAAAGGTACGAGTCAGGCGACGATTCGGGTTTCTTCCCGGCAAGCTCGGCCGGTTCCATTTTGGTTTCATCTTCGTGTTTATTCTTAGCGTCAACCTTGTGCAATACATGGTTGACCGAATGCCCAATGCCCTGTTGGCGGCCATCTCTTACGGCGTCTACGTGTTAGTGCTCTGGCTCTGGGTAGTCGTTATGGACCAGATGGTCCGAGAGAGCACAACTGAGCAGGCCAACGCGTGAGGTTAGACGACCTTGATCCCGTCCTAAATGCCCCAAAACGGCTTGCCGCTATGGGTGTGGTCGCCAATGCGAAGAAGGTCGAGTTCTCGTTCTTGGCGCAACACTTTGAGCTGAGCGACTCCGACCTTTCGAAGCAGATGAGTATGTTGATTGAGGCTCGGTATGTGACGGCGACGAAAGTCGGCAAAGGCCGGACCCGCAAGACGTGGTTTACGGCAACTGCGAATGGGCGTCGAGCACTGGAGAGCCATATCGCGGTGCTGAATGCGCTCGCAACGAGCGTTGCTGCACCCGATCCAGTGAGCGTCGAGCAATAGGCGGTTCAGCGAAGATTGACCGCTCCAGCGTCTGCCGCTTCAGACGACTGTCGGCGGCGGCCCTTCATGGCCTCGTGGGCTTCAATGCCGCCTCGGCCACCAGAATCGAGTACCAAGGTTTGACGCCTGATACTGGGCGCCGCCAGACTCGGCGCATGAGCATCGAACCACTGAGCAAGCAATACAAGACGGTCAACGGCAAGCGGATGGCGTATCACGATGTCGGTACCGGCGACTCAGTGGTTTTCTTGCACGGCAATCCAACTTCGTCGTACCTCTGGCGAGACATCGTGCCTCACGTCTCGGGGAACACGCGCTGCGTCGTCCCTGATCTCATCGGGCAAGGCGACTCCGACAAGCTCGACGACTCTGGCCCTGGTTCGTACACCTTCGTCGAGCACCTCCAGTATCTGGACGGGCTCCTCGAACAACTCGATCTAGGCGACAACGTGACGCTCGTGATCCACGACTGGGGTTCGGCGCTTGGTTTTGACTGGGCCAACCGCCATCGCGACCGTGTTGCCGGAATTTGCTACATGGAGGCCATCGTTCGGCCGGTCACCTGGGACGAATGGCCAGACGGCGCAACCGACATCTTCAAAGCCATGCGTTCCGAAGCGGGCGAGGAGATGGTGCTGACCAAGAACCTCTTCGTTGAGGCGATCCTGCCAGCGTCAATCATCCGCAAGCTCAGCGATGAGGAGATGGACGAGTACCGGCGACCGTTCACCAATCCGGGAGAGGACCGACGCCCCACGCTGACCTGGCCTCGTCAGATCCCGATCGAGGGAGAACCGGCTGATGTCGTTGAACTCGTGCAGTCCTACGCCGACTGGTTGTCGACGTCTGATCTTCCGAAACTGTTCATCAACGCCGAGCCCGGCACAATCCTCACCGGTCCACAACGAGACTTCTGCCGAACCTGGCCCAACCAAACCGAGATAACGGTCGCCGGCAACCATTTCATCCAGGAAGACAGCCCCGACGAGATCGGCCAAGCGCTTGCCGAATGGCTACCCGGCCTTTCTGGCTGACCACAGATCCCCCGACACAAGTCTCAACCTGACCTACACCCTGATTGTGCTGAGCAGGGAATTTGCACGGGAAACAACAGTCGGTATCGACTATTTAGAATCGGTGACCGGGCTCCTTCAGCGGGTTCGCCGAGCTCATCCCACCAAGGGCTTGTACGAGGCGGCAGAGATGCAGTCGAGGTGGGACATCCCTATCCGATCGTGATGCCTGACGCCGGTCCAGACTGGGTTGCGCAAGTCGTCGATCGCAGGCTCGCGCATGGAGGAAGACGGAGTGGTCGAGACATGGCTGGCGGCAGATGTTCGTCCAGAGTTCAGCCCGTTACACAACGACTATCGGTTATCGAGTCGTCGCGACGACAATTATGCAGCGAATGCGCTGTTTTGGCTCGACGCTGAGCTTGGTACGGGTGTCGTCGAACCAATGCGTACTGAAGACCGGCACCAGCGGAAGGGACTTGCCCGTCACGCAGACTGATGTGTTCGCTGGGCCGACGCGCCAACAAATGACTTAGGCCAAAGGGCACTTTGGCTCCGGCAAACTAAGCTTGCGCGATGATCAGCCATCCAACCGCCTTGTCCATCATGATCGCGGCGGCCCTCGCCCTCGCGGCGTGCGGCGGAAGCAGTGACGACTCTTCGACACAAGTCGATGCATCGATCGACACGAGTGTCTCTGACACCACCCCCGATTCGCCTGCGACATCCGTAGCAGCCGAGGTCCCTGCGGAAACGACTGCCATCGAGAGCGCAGACGACGGAGGCGAAGGATGTGACCAAGCTTTGAGTGCGGCAGAGATCGACGCGATCTTCGGCACATCCGTCGAGATTTCGGGTTCAGGGCAAGTCTGTTCTCTCCATTTTGCCGATGACTCGATTGGATCTTTTCAAGCAATAACTGGTTCGAAGGGCGACGCAGCGTTTGACGAGCTTCTTGCCAAATACGAAACCGAGGCCAGCACCAACGGGATAGTGCTCGATGACAATCGCGGCTACATACTTCGCGAGACTGCCATCGTACGCGGCGCCAGCGGACAGGTTTTCAGTTTCGTAGCACCAGACAACGTCGATGTCGCCAACATGGGCGTCGCAATGCAAGCCATCGCCGACTTGCTACTCACACGCTGATCCTGGCCGTTGTCGGGACGAAGCCACCGGTGAGGGCCTTAACCACCGCTCGAGCCGGAACGAAATATTCAGAACTGCTTCCGCAGCAGAATCCAACAGACGAGGACGTACCGTGCCAAAGCTGCGAGATCTCACACCTGTCGACTCGACTTATGCGCTCAAAGGACCAAACCACAACTCAATTCGCCTGCGCATTGAAGCACCAGCCGATGCCCTCTTTCGATGCCTAGAAGATGGCCCGGCATGGAAAGAATGGTTGAACATCGACGTCGAATGGACATCTCCAACGCCCTTTGGGATCGGAACAACCCGCACCGTCACGAAAAGTGGGATGAGAATCGACGAGTACTTTCTCGTCTGGGAACCGGGCCGACGCATGAACTTTCGATTTGACCCCGTTGCTGCATTCGCCGAGGACTATCTCATCGAACCGCTCGGCCCCGATTCGTGCGAACTGATATGGAGCTACGCGTTCGAGTGGGGCGGGCCCCTGCGCCCCATTGCCAGACGAATATTTGGCGTGGGCTTTGCCTTCAATTGCCGACGATCAGCCAAACGCCTTGCCGCGCTCATGGCCGATAGCGGCACCCGGTTCAGTCAAACTTAAAGTCGGTAGCTCGATTGATAGCTAGTCGCTACCAATCTTGTCGACGGAGGTGACACGGCGCAGTGTCACCTCCAGGTCGCTTACATCAGCACGATCGGACCGCAGCGCAACAACCAGCTTGACGGCAAGCAAGATCGAGGCGGCAGCAAAGACGATCCGCCACGGCCAGGTATCGGCCACAACGGAGAGCATCACCAGCATCACCGAAAGTGCGATGGCCGTTGATCCCGCGACTACTTGAGGCTTCCGATTCACGTCCGTCAGCGTACTCGACTCGTGATTCTGCATATGGTCGCCCGACTTCGAGATGTCTTAAGCAGTGTCGTCGATGAGTGCCGCAATTTGCTGTTTGACAAAGCTGACGATTTCACTGTCGGTCAGCGTTGCGCCGAGCCTTGTAGCGTCGGCGAACACCGAGGGGCTGAGCTGGGCCCGTAGATGATCGGTGCTCCGCGAGAGCTGCTCGGCATCCGATGGCTCGAATGGCATCGCGTGGGCGGCCCCGGCTGCGCTGAGCGCCTCATGGAGAACAGTCGCCGTTTCCAGCGCCCCCGCCTCGATGAGAATCGCTAGGACGCGTCGAAGCGACAACCACTGATTCGCCCAGTCGCCACCGCGATGCCATAGATCGATGACCTCGGCGTACCCGTGAAGCGCGCTGAGACGATCGCCGCTCTTGGCCCTAAGCCAGTGGACTTCAGTGAGTGAAAAGGCTTCGATCCAGCGGTTGCGGGCGGCCGTGGCGTACGCACTCGAGCGTTCGAGGTGCGCGAGGGCGTCGGCCGGGTCGACGCCCTCAAGGGCAAGGCCGAGCGCATAGTTTGCCTGAGCTTGTGCCGTCGGCGATCCGGCGTCTGCTGCCGCTTCTCGGGCCTCGCCGGCGAGGATCGCGCCGCGTATCCCATCGCCGGTGCTCGTCGCCGCCACCGATCCCATATACAGAGCGTGAGCGATCCGACCCTTGTTCTCGGACCGGCGAGCCGATTCAAGGAGGCGGCCCATCCACTGCAGGGCCTCGTCAGTTCGCTCCATGTAAAAGAGCGCGTTGCCGAGCACCCGCTCGGGTAAACCGCTTTGCGATACGTCCAGGTCTGAGTCGAGGGCGACTCCTCGTTCGGCCAATTCGATCGCTCCGACCATGTCCCCGCGAACAAACCGACCGTACGCGGCGAGACCGATCGCTGTGGGCAGGTTCGGATCACCATCAACGTCAGCAAGCTCGATCGACGCCTCAGCCCAGGTTGTGATCTCATACTGGACTCGCCTTGTCGCATACTCAGCAAGAACCGCGACCAGAGTGAGCGCTCGCATCGCATCGTTTCGCCGGACTGCGACTACATGTGCCGCCCTTAAGTTGTCGAAGTCTCGGTCGAGATCGTCTGACCAGACGGGTTCGTCTGGGCCGTCAAGACCGTCTGCTCCCGCCTTCGCGAGAGCAATAAACCAGTTGAGGTGTCGGTCCTCTGCGGCGTCGACTCGCCCATGGTCGCAGAGAAGCCGATTACCGAACTCTCGAAGCGGTTCAAGCATTCGATAACGCGGTCGATTCGGGTCGATCAAGACGACCATCGACTTGTCGACGAGTCCCGAGATGTGCGCGATAATCGACCCGCTCTTGGTACCGAGCGAGCAGACCGATTCAGCCGCTGCGAGATCGAACCCGCCTACAAAGACGGTGAGTTGCTCGAAGGTCTGCCGTTCTCCGGCCGACAGCAGGTCATAGGACCATTCGGCGAGATTGTGCAGCGTCCTCTGTCGCTCGTCGCCGCCTCGTTGCGTCTGGCCTTCCAGCTCTGTCCCCTGGTTTAGTCGAACAATCAGAGTGCCCAAGCCCATTGTGCGGAGGCGGGCTGACGCCAATTCGAGTCCCAACGGGAGCCCGTCCAGCCGGCGACAAATGTCGGCAACAGCATCGACATTGTCGTCGGTGACTGCGAAGCCAGGAGTGGCCGATGCGGCTCTAGAGGCAAACAGTTGCACAGCCGCGGCTTGGTGCTTCTCTGCCGAAGTTGCGTCGGCGCTAGGAACGTCTAATGGCGCGAGCAACCAGACGAACTCTCCCGCAATGCAGAGCGGTTCACGACTCGTAGCGAGGATATGAAGGTCATTACATGCGGACCGAAGCCGATCGACGACGGGAGCCACGACGTCGATGAGGTGTTCGCAGTTGTCAAGAAGCAACAGGACGCTCCTCGAACTGAGGTGCTCCCGAACGGTCGACTCGATGCTTTCAAACTTGTATGGCTGAAGATCGAGCGCACGAGCGATGACCTGTGCGGTTCCATCCGGATCTCGCTGCGCGGCCAACTCGACAACTGTTACACCGTCGGCAAACCCATGCGCGACCAACCCGGCTACACGCATCGCCAACCGAGTTTTTCCGACGCCTCCGGGTCCAACGATCGTCACGACCGGTTCCTCCACGATTGCGGCCGCCAGGGCATCGAGATCGAGTTCCCGTCCTATGAACGCCGTTGTGCCCATCCATTCCCGAGCGACAGGTTTGCTCGATGATGCGACGGTCCCGGTGCCATACACCTTGCCCAATCGAGGGTCGTTGGCGAGTATCTGAGCCTCGATCTCTTGCGTCGCCTGCGACGGAACGAGCCCCGACTCATCGCGGAGCAACGTTCGGAGCTGCGAGGCCCGGCGCAACGCATCGGCCTGTCGGTCGGCCCGAAACAGGGCAACCATGAGGAACCGCCAATAACACTCACGCTCTGGATGCTTTGATACGAGAGCCTCAAGTTCCGCGACCATCGCGGCCGGATCCTCTGTAGCCAGCTTCGCCTCGGCCCAGTGGTCGGTCGCCACCAATCTGAGCTCATCGAGGCGTATTGCCTCGCTGTGCACATCGGGAAGATCCGCAAATCCGCCGAACGACGGTCCACTCCAGAGAGCGAGTGCAGCGTCAAGGAGCGCCACCCGGTCATGGCCCGATCGATTCGTTGATTCGTCGACTAACGCTTCGAACCGAGTTGCGTCCAAGCCGCCACCTTCGAGACTCAGTTTGTAGCCAGTCGGTTCGCGTGCGATTGCAAAGCCGGGTTTGAGAACAGAACGAAGACGCGACACCTGAGCCTGGACTGTGGCTATCGCCGACTTCGGTGCCTCGTCCGCCCATAGCGCCTCGATCAACCGGTCGGTCGAAACAGGATGGCCGACATGTGCAACCAAGACGGCCAGCATCTGCTGCTGTTTCGGGCCACCAATGGCACGCTCGACGCCGTCGATACTCAACGCGAGACCACCGAGTACTCGGAGTTCGGTTGATGTCTCCATGCGCGCTACCTTCCCTCTCGCTTGCAGAGAATCTGCACGCGAGCTGCACGCCCGTCGCAAACAGTACTCGCGAAGATGATCACGTCGAGGGGCCACAACGATTCCTCGAAACAACAGAGGACGAATCATGACTTGGAATGTGTCAGGAAGCTATTTTGAGGCCTGCAACTGTGAGGCTGTTTGCCCATGTCTTGTGCTGAGCCCACCAACCACCGGAGAGTGCACAGCCCTTGTCGGCTGGCACATTGACGCCGGGTCATTCGATGGGCTGTCGCTGGATGGCTTGAATGTTGCTCTCGCAGTCTATGTGAATGGCAACATGGCCACCACGCCATGGCTAGCTGCGGTGTATCTCGACGACCGCGGGACCGAGGAACAGGTTGCCGCCCTAGGTTCGATATTCTCCGGTGCGTCAGGTGGTCACCCTGCCGTGCTCGGGGCGCACATCGGCGAGGTCCTCGGTGTTGCAGTTGCGCCGGTCTCGTTCGAGTCAGATGGCAATTCTCGAGCCCTCCGGATCGGCGAAGTCGCCGATGTCAAAGTGACCGCAATGGCAACGGGGCAGGGAGGCGAGCTCGTCACGATCAAGAACCATCCGTTGGCGATTGCTCCGGGGTACGAAGGTGTTGCGTCTCGAACTGATCACATGCGATACACCGACCACGGCTACGAGTGGGAGTTGAGTGGCACAAACGGCCTTGTCTCGCCATTCTCGTACCAGGGTTGAGCGATGGTCGCTCTATTCGGCTCACCAACCAGACACAACCGCCTAGTTGTGTCTGGTTCGCTCGTCGCAATTACCGCGATTGCGTGGATGTACCTGTTCTTCTTGGCCGCGCAGATGGCGACTATGGGATCGCCCTTTGCGATGCCAATGACCTCGGCATGGACTGATAGGGATCTCGCCCTGATGTGGACAATGTGGGCCGTGATGATGGCGGCGATGATGGTCCCGTCTGCGGTTCCGATGATCAGCGCGTATTCCACGACCATAAGTTCACCAAACGCCAAGCTTCATGGTTCAACGCCTCTATTCGTTGTTGGCTACCTCGTGGCTTGGAGCGGTTTTGCGGCTATCGCGACGACCACGCAGTGGTTGCTCCACGACGCGGCGCTGGTCGACGCCATGGGTGCGTCGAAGAACGGGATACTTGGCGGCGCCATCTTGGTCGGAGCGGGCGGATATCAGTTCACCGGCCTGAAACAATCGTGCCTCAAAAAGTGCAGAACTCCGCTCGGGTTTCTTCTCAACGAGTGGCGTGACGGGCGGGGCGGCGCCGCAGTAATGGGGCTTCGCCACGGCACGTTCTGCATCGGCTGTTGCTGGGCACTCATGGCGATGCTCTTCGTGCTCGGCGTCATGAACCTCTGGTGGATAGCAGCCGTCGCGGCAATCGTGCTCCTTGAGAAACTCGTGCCAAGCGAGATGCTCACCCGAATGCTCGGCGGCACCCTTGCCCTCTGGGGAACCGCACTGATCGTCGGAGTCGGGTCATAGATCAGCTCTAACAAGCTGGCTACATGAGTCTGAACGGCGCGGAGACTTGACCGGTCAAGATGAGGGCAGCTTCGCGTGACTGGACGTGCCACCACTACACCAGAAGCTCGGCCACTGAAGCACCTGATTGGTTCCGTGCTCTAGGTTGTCAGGCGGGAAGGCCACCAGGCCTTTCGAGGTATGAATGTCGAGATGAATAGCATGAGCGAAAACGAGACCAACAATGCAACTGCGAGCCCTCAATTGGCACTCGTTCGTGGCGATATCACAGCCGAATCCGTTGACGCGATCGTTAACGCCGCTAACTCCTCTCTCCTCGGCGGAGGTGGTGTCGACGGCGCAATCCATCACGCCGCTGGTCCTCAGCTCGCAGAGCACTGTCGCAGCCTCGGCGGTTGCGACACCGGCCAAGCCAAGATCACTCCCGGGTTCGGTCTCGATGCTCCATGGATCATTCACACGGTGGGGCCGGTCTGGCGCGGTGGCAACGACAACGAAGCCGAACTGCTCGCTTCGTGTTACCGAGAATCCCTCGCTCGAGCCGACGAGATAGGAGCCACAAGCGTCGCGTTCCCGGCGATTTCAACCGGGGTCTATGGATACCCCGCCGAGTCAGCGGCCAACATAGCACTATCCGATCGGCGCCTACACAAGTTTCGGTCGTCCGCTTCGTTGCATTCGACCAAGCAACCTGGGATACCTACGCCGAAATCCTTGGCGGTAACGAGTAGCTCGAGGCCATCCGGGTCGACGATCCACCTCAGGCAGACCAGTTGAGAAACCGCTCCCCGAGCCAAATCATCAGCACCCAGGATGCAGCCGAGACGAATGGCATTGCGGCCACCCACCGGCTTCGCCTAACCGCTAGCGACACTGCGATGGTGAGCAATAGTCCGAAGAGGGCGTAGGCACCAAACACATCCGGTTGTGGCGCCACGAGCCCGGTCGTTATAAACGCGATGCCGACGGGAACCATCAAGGCCAGGGCAATGCCGGGAACAACGTTGCTCGCGGTTCCACCATCACCACCCGTAGATACCTCTGGATGCGTAGGCACCAGGGCGAGAGCGAGTGCAAAGAACAGCGGGATGGCCGCGATGAGGCGTGGTGGAGCAAGCTCGTTGAGGAACAGCAGCTCGATCAGCAGCGCACCTCCGATTGGAAGTGCAGCCCGTCGTCCGCTTCGAGGACCGATCGCAGCCCCGGTGAAGGCGAGTGCAGCTGCCACTAGCGCCAGAACGACACTCGCTAGCTCGGCACCCGTCAGGGGCCCGGTCTCGGTGGCCGTGCAAATCGTGCGGAACAAGAGAATCGATGCGGCGAGCACACTCATCGCCAGCAGTGCCGATGAACGGCCACGAGACTGTCGCTTGCGGTCGGCGGCGGTAAGAGTCGTTGTCACCTCTTGAGTTTGCGCCTTTCGCAAGGCGTTGGCTAGAGACGATCGCGTTTCCTCATGGATATCAGCTGCGCGGATTTATCCGAAGGGCAGTGAGCGTCAGGCGTCGACGAGCGTTAAACGGTTACGACCGCTCTTCTTTGCGCTGTACATAGCAGCGTCAGCCTTGCGGATGAGGTCGTCGAGGTCGGCAACGTCGGCACTGGGAAATGACACACCACCGAGGCTGATCGTGACTCGCACCTCTGTACTCGCCTCGTAGACCACGCTCGACTCGACGATTCGTCGCATGCGTTCGCCGGCGTTTCGCAGATCGGCTTCACCCGCACCCGGCATCACGGCGAGGAACTCTTCGCCGCCGTAGCGCATCAGCGTGTCGCCCTCGCGAAGTACGCCCTTCACGTTCTGGGCGATCGCCTTCAGCACGTTGTCCCCGACCTCATGGCCGTATGTGTCGTTTACCAACTTGAAATGGTCGATATCGAACAGCACGACGCCGAGCGGCTCGTTGGAGCGGACTGATCGGCTGAACTCCTGGCTCAGCCGTTCCAGCCCGAATCGTCGGTTGTACAACCCGGTTAGCGGATCGATCGCGGCAACCCGTTGCAGACGTTCATGAGTGAGCGCGTTGTTCAAGGCGACGGCGAAGTTCGGGAGTAGCTGCTGAATCAATAGGTCCTGGTTGGCGTTGGTGGGCGCCGTCGAGGCGAGCATGACAACGCCAATCGGCACGAGGCGAATGTGCAACGGAAAGGCCACGACCGTGCGGGGACGGAATTTGACTATTCCACCATCGAGCTGGATGTCGCTTGGCAGATCCACTTTCACGGTGTCGAGTGTTCGATACGACCGCTGCACCAACTCGCTCTCGGCGAGGGCTTCCGGCTCTAAGATGCCCGAGGACCCCGCAGTGACCAGGTCGCCGTCTCGCAAGATGCAGAGTGCGGATGCTGAGTAGTTGCCGGCTCCATGCAGCACATTGAGTGCCGCGTCGACGAGGGGTGTCAGCTCGATATGCGAGGCCAGTGTGGTGGCGAAGGTGCTAGCCACTCGAGCGGCCTGCTGTGATTCGGCGAGGGCTTCCACGAGTCGGTTGAACGACGCGGCCGCATCACCGAGTTCGTCCTCGGAGTCGACAACGATCATGCACTTCTCCGGTGTGCAGGCCGCTTCGTCGTCACCGATGGTTGCGTCGCGCAGTGTTGCTTCGACTCTGGACATCCTTGAGCGCATGAATCGCAGACGGGAGCCGACAACGGCTCGAGACAGAAGCTGGTTAGTCGCTCCAACGACGAGACCTGCGCCGATCGTGGCTACGAAGAACTTTGGCGACAGCACATAGTTGGCCGGAACGCCGAGCGCCATCACGAAGAACGGGAACACGATGCCCATGAGGAGACCGAGGCCGGTCATCCAAATGGCGAGGTCGGTGAATACCTTCTTCGTCAGGCGAGGCAAGGGTTCGCGAAAGTCTGCGATCTCGGCCGAGACCGCGGCCACGGGGACAGGCGTCGTCGTTCTGGCGCTTTGGCTAGGCATGACACCCCATCGGCACCGCTTCACCAAAGATGAACAAGCAGCTAATTTGTCAATAAATTGCCCTCAGTCGGAATAGCAGGTCGAGCTCTGCACGTCTCCATTGGAGCACGTTGTGTTCGACCAGATCGAGAGCGGCCCGTCATTTGGTTTGCCCGTCGAGTCAGTCAAATTCGCATTGGTGAAGTTGGAGAAGGCGATGTTTGTGTCGCCGAGAATTGTCGAGGTCAAGTCGGCCCCGGTGAAGTCGATCGACTCGGCGTCGCTGTCACGGAGATTCGCTCCAGAGAGGACAGCGCCGACAAAACTTGAGAAGTCCCAGCCCGAGAATCTCATGTCGGCCCCCGTCAGGTTGGCGCCGTCGAAGTTTGCCCCCTCGACGTCGGCATCCCTGATGGTCGCACCACTCAGGTTGGCACCGGAAAAATTGGCACCGTCAAGTTCTGCGCCGTTGAAACTGACGCCGGCCAGGTCGAACCCGCCCAGGTCACAATTGAATAGATCCAGGTTTGCGAGGGGCCGCCGGCCACCCTGCACGTCTGCGCAGTCGGCACCTTGGTTGGCCGCTGTCGTTGCGGTTGTCGTCGGTTTCGCGGTCGTGGCGGTGGTCGTCGGAGCAGCGGTCGTCGCTGTGGTCGTCGGCTGCGCTCTGGCGGTGGTCGTCGGAGCAAAGATAGAAGTTGTCGTCTGCGCCGTGGCAGAGATCGTTGTAGTGATGGCCGAACTTGTGGTCGACGACGGCACGGTCGTTATTGAGCTGACGGGAGTAACCGGCTTATCGACGGTCGAGGACACCGAGGTGTCCTCCCAGTACGCCAGCTCGTCCACCACGACCGATTCGGTCTGCTGATCGGCGAAACCGGCAGCGGATTCGTCCATTACGCTGGGGACTTGCATACCGAGCCCCACCGACGTCGCTACAACGGCGGCCACGCTGGCGATGCTCGTTGCGACGGTGGCCGTACCACC
>RCMY010001954.1_pt1 | contig 19328 bp, 21 predicted proteins | sample 2041341 | NCBI WGS metagenome assembly RCMY01 (sample SAMN09708234, study PRJNA481090) | Marine sediment metagenome, whole genome shotgun sequencing project. | reverse complement strand
GCAGTAGGCAGCCATGCGAACAGCGCGGCCAGTGCGTGACTGCCGAGCAGTTGCTCGCACGCCCAGGCCGCGTCGGCGCCCGCGGCTTCGAGCACCAACAGACGCGACAGCGGCAGGCCGAGTTGATGGCAAGCGGGCGCATGCACCTGGCCGGGCGGGGCGACGAGAACGATCCAGCCGGCCTCGGCATCGAGTGCGCGCAACGCGGGCAGAAACAGACTGAATTCGCCGGCGCCGTAAACCGCATGCGTGATCTCGCTCAACGCCCCACAGGGCCAGCCGCCGCCGGGCAACTGCGCGTCGAGCGCCGGGTGACCGCTGCTCAGGGTTTCTGCTGTGGCTTGCGGACATGCCTTGCCACGCCACAGATCGGCGCGGGTCAACAGAGATCGAGTGAAACGACGCTGGCAGACATGGCGGTATCAACTGAGGGAAAGCGAAGCCATGAAAACATGGCGAGATAACTGTAATTGTGTACAGTTATCTCGCCATGTCAAGGCGCCTTTCTTGTTGACAGCAGGGGTCTGATGAACTGGTAGCCGGATTTCAGTTGGCACGCGTCCGCGGTACGCCAATCACCACATTGCACGCCGTGCCACTCGGTATGTTCAGGGCAAAAGGCGCCTATGCTGGCTATACTCCGCGTTGTCCAAGACCTCGACTGGCTCGATCCAGAAATTTGTGCGACGCGAGTAGATCAACCCGATCGGTTCGTCTCATTGACGTTGCGTGATGCGCCACCCGCGGGTACAGCCCGGTCAGACAGATTTTCCCCTCACTCAAGGAGTTGTATCGCATGACATTCAACGTTCCTCTTGTCCGCGCACGGCTCGTGGCTTCCGCACTCGCTTCGTTGTTGCTGCTCGGTTCCGGCACCGCGCACGCTGCATGGACCCTGAACAGCGAGCAGTCAGAACTGGCGTTTGTTTCGATCAAGAAATCTGAAACTGCCGAAGTGGGCACATTCAATATGTTGACCGGGACGCTGGCAGACGATGGAAAAGCCAGCCTGACGATCGACCTGGGCAGCGTCAATACCGATATCGAAATTCGCGACACACGCATGCACGATATGCTGTTCGAGACCACAAAATATCCGAGCGCGCAACTGAACACCGCAGTCAACATCGATTCAGTGCAAGATCTCCAGCCGGGCGAAACCTTGATCCAGGAACTCGATGTCACGCTCGAACTTCATGGGCAATCCAAGTCCTTCAAGGCACCGGTCGTCATCACCGGTCTTGAAAACGGCAATATCCAAGTTGTGACGCAGGAACCGGTCATCATCAACGCGGTGGATTTCAAGCTGGTCGAGGGAATCAATCAGCTACGCGAAGTCGCGGGTCTGTCGTCCATCAGCCTGGCGATTCCCGTCACAGCGCAACTGGTGTTCACGCGTCAGTCTGACTGAGTTGCGATGGACCGGCGCCCATCACCCGGCGCCGCTCAGACCTTCTGGCGCATCAGGCGCGCTTTCTCGCGTTCCCATTCGCGCGTCTTATCCACCTCGCGCTTGTCGTGTTGCTTCTTGCCCTTGGCCAGGCCGATGGTGGCCTTGATGCGGCCTTTGCTGTAGTGCAGATCCAGCGGCACCAGCGCGTAACCGGCACGCTCGACCTGGCCGATCAGGCGATCGATCTGGTTGAGGTGCAGGAGCAGTTTGCGGGTGCGCACCGGGTCGGGTTTGATGTGGGTGGACGCGGTCGATAGTGGCGAGATGTGCATGCCGATCAAGAACAGTTCGCCGTTGCGTATGAGGACGTAGGATTCCTTGATGTTGGCGCGCCCGCCACGGATGGCCTTGACCTCCCAACCTTCGAGCACGAGACCGGCTTCGATCTTCTCCTCGATGAAGTAGTCATGAAAGGCTTTACGGTTGTCGATGATGCTCATGATTCTGGGGTCGGCGCATGCGCCCGGCTTGCGGTAGAATCGCGCATTCTAGCAGTATCGTCACGGTCCAATCTTCTACATGGCTTCCGTCAAAAAAATCGTCCTCGTCGAATTCACACCGGCCCAGATGTTCGATCTGGTCGACCGGGTCGAGGACTATCCGAAGTTTCTTCCGTGGTGTGGTGGCACTGAGTTGATTGAACGGACCGAGCTGCTTACCGCGGCAAAAATTAACATCAGCTACCACGGGATCAAGGCGCATTTTTCAACCGAAAACCGCAAGCTGCCGCCGCACGAAATGCACATTCGTCTCAAGGAAGGCCCGTTCCATCATCTCGATGGGGCGTGGATTTTCACCCCGCTGGGCGATGCTGCCTGCAAGATCGAATTCAGCCTCAGCTACCAGTTTGCGAGCAGGTTACTCGACAAGGCGCTGGGCCCGGTCTTCAATCACATCGCCAACACGTTTGTCGACGCGTTCGTCAAGCGGGCCGAGCAGGTCTATCGGAGCGCCTGAGTCCATGAGCGGGCGTATTTCCGTGGAAGTGGTGTATGCGCTGCGCGATCGACAGGATCTGGCCTCGCTCAAGGTCCCGGAAGGTGCCACTGTGCAGGAGGCCATCGAGGCCTCGGGTCTGCTGGAAAAACACCCCGAGATCGACCTCAACGACGCCAACAAGGTCGGCGTGTTCGCCAAGCTCACGCCGCTCACCACGCTCTTGCATGATCGTGATCGCGTCGAAATCTACCGCCCGCTGATCGCCGACCCGAAAGAAGTGCGACGCAAACGCGCGAAGGAAGGCAAGGCGATGAAGAAAGGTGGCGGCGAAGCCACGAACGACTGAGGCGCCGGGCGCGGGCTGCGTTACGGTTTGCAGGTCTGTTCTATGTTCTCGCGGGCGCGGGCCATTTCCTCGGCGCGGGCCGCATCGTCAAGTACAACACGCTCGCCGTTCGCATCCAGACGCTGCACACGCACGCCGCTCTGCAACAGCTTGAGTTGTTCGCGTGCGTCTTCGCAAGCCTGTTGTCGACGCTTTTCCTCGGCCGCTTCGGCCTCTGCCTTGGCCGTGTTCTCGGCGCTTTCCGTCCGCCGTTTTTCAAACGCTTCGTTTTTTTCCATCCAGGTTTGCGGCTTCTGATCGACTTTGTCGGCCGCACCGCCGGCCGGTGGCGTGGTGGCGCGGGGCGATTGTGTGCGTACGCCGATCGGCGTGGCATCGACGCCCGGCGGTGGGTTGTCCGAAAAGTGCTTTCTGCCGCTGGCGTCTTTCCACTCGAACACTTGGCCCGCCATGGCGACAGTGGCGAAAAGTGAGACCAGAAGAGTGGTCAGAACAATCATCATTTGACGCGCGCGCATGCCGGCTATTCCTTGCTGTTGCGTGTTTTGCGGAGCTTCGCCCCGTCTGTATAATACGGATTTGATTGCAAGGATAAAAGTCATGCGTGTGATTCAGAAGGCGCTGACGTTCGATGACGTCCTTCTTGTCCCCGCCCATTCCGACGTCCTGCCCAAGGATGTCCGGCTGCAAACGCAACTGACCCGCAACATCCGCCTGAATATTCCATTGGTTTCAGCGGCCATGGATACAGTGACGGAGTCGCGCTTGGCCATTGCGCTGGCGCAGGAAGGTGGGATCGGTATCGTGCACAAGAATTCCACCCCCGAGCAACAGGCGCTGGAAGTACGCAAGGTCAAGCGCTTCGAGTCGGGCGTGATCAAGGATCCGGTCACCGTGCCGCCGAGCATGAGCGTAGGCGACGTGATGGCGCTGACACGTCAGAACAAGTTTTCCGGCCTGCCGGTGCTGGACGGTGACCGGGTGGTGGGCATCGTCACCAACCGCGATCTGCGTTTCGAGACCAATCTCGACCAGCCGGTGTCGGCGATCATGACGCCGCAAGAGCGGCTCATCACCGTGCCCGAAGGCGAGAGTCTCGAAAGTGCGCAGGCACTGATGCACAAGCACCGCATCGAGCGGGTGCTGGTCATGGGGCGCAACGGCGAGCTGCGCGGGCTCATCACGGTGAAGGACATCCTCAAATCCACGGAACACCCGTCCGCTTCGAAAGACGATCAGGGTCGTTTGCGCGTGGGCGCAGCGGTGGGCGTTGGTGCGGGTACGGAAGAGCGCGTGGAGCGCCTGGTCAATGCGGGTGTCGATGTCATCGTGGTCGATACCGCACACGGCCATTCGCGTGGCGTGCTCGAACGCGTCGCTTGGGTCAAGAAGAATTACCCGCAGATCGATTTGATCGGCGGCAATATCGCCACCGGTGACGCGGCGCGCGCGTTGGTCGAGGCGGGCGCTGATGCTGTCAAGGTCGGCATCGGGCCGGGCTCGATCTGCACTACGCGAATCATTGCCGGAGTCGGCGTACCGCAGGTGACGGCAATCGATAGTGTCGCCAAGGCGTTGGAGGGATCGGGCGTACCGATGATCGCCGATGGCGGCATCCGTTATTCGGGCGACGTGGCCAAGGCGATTGCCGCCGGTGCCAATGTGGTGATGCTCGGCAGCCTGTTCGCCGGCACTGAGGAAGCGCCGGGCGAAACAGTGCTCTTTCAGGGGCGTTCCTACAAATCGTATCGCGGCATGGGATCGCTGGGTGCCATGCAGCAGGGATCGGCCGACCGCTACTTTCAGGAGGCGGATTCGAACACCGACAAGCTCGTGCCCGAGGGCATCGAGGGCCGGGTGCCGTACAAGGGCTCGGTGACGGCGGTGATCCATCAGTTGATTGGCGGTCTGCGCGCGTCGATGGGTTATCTGGGTGCGGCGTCGATCGAGGAGATGCACAGCCGGGCAGAATTCATGCAGATCACCGCGGCGGGTGTGCGCGAATCGCATGTGCACGATGTGCACATCACCAAGGAAGCACCGAACTACCACACCGATTAGAATCGTCCTGCGACCCAAATGCCAGGCGGCTTCGGCCGCCTTTTTCCTTTGTTCTTCTTCCTTCTTCCTTCGCGCGAAGCATATGGCTCATCAAAAAATTCTCATCCTCGATTTCGGCTCCCAATTCACTCAGCTCATCGCCCGGCGGGTGCGCGAGCAGCAGGTGTATTGCGAGATCCATCCGTGCGATGTGGCGGAAGATTTCATCCGCAAATTCGGCGCTGACGGCGTGATTCTTTCGGGCGGGCCGAATTCGGTGTATTCCGAGATCATGGACGCGCCGAAGGCGGTGTTCGAACTCGAGCGGCCGGTGCTCGGCATCTGCTATGGCATGCAGGCAATGGCCTCCCAATTGGGCGGCAAGGTGGAGTGTTCTGATGTGCGCGAATTCGGTTATGCCGAGATGCGCGCGCGTGGGCACTCAAAACTGTTTGAAAGCATCGAGGATCGCAGCAATGCCGAGGGACATGGGCTGCTTGACGTGTGGATGAGCCACGGCGACAAGGTCACCGAATTGCCACCGGGTTTCAGCATCATCGGCAGCAATCCGTCCACGCCGATTGCCGCAATGGCCGACGAATCACGCGGCTATTACGGCGTGCAGTTTCACCCGGAAGTGACTCATACGGTCAAGGGAAAGGACATCCTCGCGCGCTTCGTGCACGACATCTGTGGGTGTGGCCATGACTGGAACATGCCCGACTATGTCGGCGAAGCGGTTGCCAGCATTCGCGAGCAGGTGGGTGACGAGGAGGTGATTCTGGGTTTGTCGGGCGGCGTCGATTCTTCCGTCGCCGCGGCGCTGGTGCATCGGGCCATCGGCGATCAACTCACCTGTGTTTTCGTCGACAACGGCCTGCTGCGCCTGAACGAGGCGGAGCAGGTGATGCAGACCTTCGCGCGCAACCTCGGTGTCAAGGTCATTCATGTCAATGCCGCGGAAGCCTTTCTGAAGCATCTGGAGGGGGAGAGCGATCCCGAACTGAAGCGCAAGATCATCGGCCGCGAGTTTGTCGAAGTCTTCCAGACCGAGGCCAACAAGCTGCCCAAGGCGCGTTGGCTGGCGCAGGGCACGATCTATCCCGACGTGATCGAATCCGCTGGGTCCAAGACCAAGAAGGCGCAGACCATCAAGAGCCACCACAATGTGGGTGGCCTGCCCGATTCGCTCAATATGCACTTGCTCGAGCCCTTGCGCGAGTTGTTCAAGGACGAGGTGCGAGAACTTGGTATCGCGCTCGGCCTGCCGCACGACATGGTCTACCGCCATCCTTTCCCCGGGCCGGGTCTGGGAGTGCGCATTCTCGGCGAAGTGCGCCCCGAATATACCGACTTGCTGCGTCGCGCCGACGCGATCTTCATCGACGAACTACGCGCCGCCGACTGGTACGACAAAACCTCGCAGGCCTTTGCGGTTTTTTTGCCGGTCAAGAGCGTTGGCGTCATGGGCGACGGGCGCACCTATGAATATGTGGTGGCACTGCGCGCGGTGCAGACGCAGGACTTCATGACCGCGCACTGGGCCGAACTGCCGCATTCGCTGCTGGCCAAAGTGAGCAACCGCATCATCAACGAAGTTCGCGGCATCAATCGCGTCGTATACGACATCTCCAGCAAGCCGCCGGCAACCATCGAGTGGGAGTGAGCGGGATAAATGCGACTATCACCGCTTGCCATGTTGTTGCAATGGGCCGGACGATTGCGCTTTCCGCAGTTGTTTGCGCTCACGGCCGGGTTGTTCGTCGTCGATCTGATCGTTCCAGACCCCATCCCGTTCGTCGATGAGCTGCTGCTCGGTTTGCTGGCCTTGCTGTTTGCCAATTGGCGTCGCAAGGGGCGATGAGCGAGCCTGTGTCCTGATCGCCCGTTTCCCGCGTGCTCGCTCCCCTGACGAAGACGAAGGATCAAGGGGTGGACGGTTGAAGCACAATTCAATATGAACAGGAGAAAACTGATGCTACCCAAGCTGCACATCGTGATCTGTTCCACCCGCCCCGGACGGGTCGGCCCTTCTGTCGCCCGTTGGTTCCATGAATTTGCCGGCAGTCATGGAAAGTTCGATACGCAGCTCATCGACCTGGCCGATTTCAACCTGCCGGTGTATGACGAGCCCATCCATCCGGCGCAACAGAAGTACCAGCATGCGCATACAAAGGCGTGGAGCGAGAGCGTGGCTGCGGCCGACGCCTATATTTTCGTGACGCCCGAATACAATTACAGTCCGCCGCCGTCGCTGGTCAACGCATTGGATTATGTTTACCGGGAATGGAATTACAAGCCCTGCGGCTTCGTCAGTTATGGCGGCGTTTCCGGCGGCCTGCGCTCGGTGCAGGCGGTCAAGCTGCAGATCACGACATTGAAGATGATGCCAATGATGGAAGGTGTAATGGTGCCGATGGTCGCCAATCTGATCGACGAGGGCGGCAGCTTTCGGTCCAACGAGCTGATCGACAAGTCGGCTGTCACATTGCTGGATGAACTTCGCTACTGGACCGACGGACTCAAGGCGATGCGCGAAAAAGGTCGTGACTGAGAGACACGAACTGGCCTTGCGGGCCAACGCCCGACGTGCGACGTGTGAGCATCCGGGATAGCCTGCGTAGGAGTGAGGGGAGGCTTCATCTGGCCACCGTTGTGAGCGGCTCGCCAACGCCTGGGCACGCACCCTGCACCTGACTGGCTAAAACGGCGCATTATCGGTATGCCTCGTTACCGTCGCAACAGGACGCCCGGTGCCACGTCTTTCTTTACGGTGGCGCGGGTGGATCGCCGCGCGACGACATTCACAGAACGCATTGACCGGTTCCGATCAGTGTATGCCTCGGTGACAAAAGCCATCCCATTTGAGACGGTAGCACTCTGCATCCGTCCAGAGCAGCTGCATGCAATTTTGACGTTGCCATCGACATCATTGGGCGTGCCTAGCTGTCGGGCTCACCGAGGGTAAAGAAGAAGCTCGCGCCCTCATCCACCGTGCCTTGCGCCCAGACGCGGCCGGCGTGACGCTGGATGATGCGTGCGACGGTTGCCAGCCCGATGCCCGTACCGTCGAAATCACGATCGGTGTGCAGGCGCTGGAAGGCGCCGAACAGTTTGTCGGCATAGCGCATGTCGAATCCGGCGCCGTTGTCTTCGATGGTGAACACCGTTTCGCCACGTTCGACGAAGCTGCCGAAATGAATGCGCGCGCGCTCGCGGCGGGAGGTGAATTTCCACGCATTTCCGAGCAGGTTCTCGAGTGCAATCTGGAGCAACTTGGCGTCGGCCATCACTTCCATGTCGGCATCGATGGTGATTTCGGCCTCGCGATCATCTTGCTGCCGCAGATTAGCCATGACTTTTCCGGCCATTGCGCTGAGGTCGATCGTAGCGCGTTGCAACGGGCTGCGAGTCACCTGCGAGAGCTTGAGCAGATCGTCGATCAGGTCGCTCATGCGTGCGGCTGCCGCGAGCATGCGATCGAACATGCCGTGCGCATCTGGCGTCAGCGACTGCCCGAAATCCTCGCGAATAATGCGTGCATAGCCGTCGATCGCGCGCAACGGCGATCGAAGATCGTGGGACACGGAGTAGCTGAATGCTTCGAGTTCCTTGACCGCTGCCGCCAGTTGCGCGGTGCGGTCTTCGACGCGATACTCCAGCTCGCGGTTCAGATCGCGCATTTTCTGCTCGGCCCGCTTGCGATCCGAGATATCCGTGGCGATGCAGAGTAGTTGCTCAATGCCGTAGAGGGTGAGCCGTCGCGCCAGGAAGTGGATCGGTATCTGTTCGCCATGGCGTGTGATCACCTGCGTTTCGGCCCAGGCTGAGCCATCCTCAAAGGCACGATCCATGCGCTGCGCGATCACCGGCCGGTCGTCGGGGACGATCAGGTCGATCGCCGACAGGCTCTGCAGATCGCGGGTGGCAAAACCGGTAAGACGCGCAAAGTGCTGATTGACCAGGGTCAGACGGCCGTCCCGTCGCGTGACGCAAAGACCGACCGGAAGGCTGTCGACCAGCGTGCGTGAAAAGGTGAGTTCATTGGTCAGTTGCATCTGCGCGCGTTTGCGCGCGGTGATGTCGCCGATCGAGCCGACCATGCGATAGGCCACGCCGTTCTCGTCGCGTTGCGCCACGCCGCGTGACTGGAACCAGCGGAATTCGCCCGAGCGCGTGGCCAGGCGGGCCTCGAGTTCGAAGTGCGTGCTCTCGCCCTTGAGGTGGGCCACCATGCGCTCGTGGTAAAGCGCGCGGTCGTCAGGGTGTACGCGGGATAGCCAGGATTCGCCGGTCGTGCGCACCGCGTCGGTGGGTTCGTCCATGAGGGTCATCAGACGGGCGGAGAGAAACAATTCCTTGGTGATCGGATTCCAGTCCCACAAGCCCTCGTTGGTGCCTCGCATCGCCAGCGCATAACGCGCTTCGCTTTCGCGCAACTTGCCCTCAGCCACGTATTTGGCGGTATCGTCTTCGACGATTCCCACCCCGCCAACCACATTGTTTGCGGTGTCGCGTACCGGCGCCGTGCGGATCGCAATACGAAGCACTTCGCCGCCGGGGGCCGATTGGTAAGGCCCCTCGTATCGGCCAAGCTGACCCTCGAGTGCAGCGCGAATGGCGGGTAGTACCGAGAGATCGGAAAAGCTTTCGAGATCGGCGCCGATCAAACGGTCTTCGGACACTTCAAGGATTTCGGCAAAACGCTTGTTGAGAAAGGTGATACGCAACGTGGCGTCGAAGTGGAAGATGCCGACCGGCGAGCTTTCCACCAGCGTGCGGTAGCGCGCCTCGCTTTCGTGCAGGCGCTCGAGCGAGCCGTAGTGCGCGCGCTCGTCGCGCATCATCACCACCGCCCCGACGGCCGCCTTGTTGCTGTTGGGGCGAATCGGCGCGGCGCTGACGGTGACGGGAATCGGCTGTCCGCTGCGGTGTTGCACGCTCACCGGGTCGGCGATGTGCACCGTGCGCCCGTCCTTGAGCGCGGCATCGACCGGATTGGCGATAGGCGCGCGCGTCAACTGCGGGTGAAGCCGCAGCAGATCATGGACGGAACGTCCGATCGCCTGTTCGGACGGCCAGCCGGTCAAGGCCGCGGCACCGGGATTGAACTGGGTGATGCGCCCCTTGGCGTCAGTCGCAATCAGCGCGTCGCCAATCGCATCCAGCGTATGACGCACCAGCGCGGCGGCAGCATGCGCTTCGGTGGTGTCGACGATGACACCGGTGATGTGGTCGATCTCGCCGGCGTCGTCGAGCACCACGTGCATCGAATCGTGCATGCGACAGATACGACCGTCGCTGGCGCACAGATCGTACTCAACGATGAGATCGAAACTCCGGCCGCGGGCTGCCTCGCACGCGTCCTGGAGCGCGTTGTCGATATGCACGCGGTCGCTCGCCGGTATGCGTTGGCGCACATGGCGCGCGCCGCCAACGTCGCACAGCAAGGTCACCGTCTCGTCGATCCGGTCGGCAAGGCAGGTGGATACATAGTCGTATGCGCCGCGGCGCGCGTCGACGCGGTAGAGCACATGGCTGGGGGTCTTGAGCGCCTCGTCGAAGAGCTGCTGGGTGCGGTGCATGCGAGCGGCAACCGCCATCCGGTCCGTTACGTCGACACCGGCATACAGCCAGTTGGCGTTGATGTCTCCAGCGCGGGCGATCGGATGCAGTTCGAGATGACGCGGCCGGCCGTCAGCCGTCGTCAGCGTGAGCGGTACGGTGGCGAGGTTGCCGTCGCTGAGCGCGCCGGCAGTATTTGCTTCGAGGCGCATCGCGTCGCTACCCGTCAATTGCCTCGCGCGCGCATTGTGCGGCACCAAAAAGTTGCCGCCGTCGCCGGTCTGAACACGCCACACCGGCATGGCGGCATCGAAGGACAGCGTTTGCCGACGCGCACCCTGAAGCGCCCACACCGTGGTGGCCAAGGGCAACAACGCCAACATGGCGGCCCAAGCCGGCGGCAACATCCATTGCGCCGCTGCCCAGGCGAGCCAGGCGACGATCACGACGATCAAAGGAAGCCGGTCGGAATGCGCGCCAGGCTGGGAAAAGATACGCTGTGCGTCAGGACGGGGTCTCACTAAATCTGGCGTCACGCTCACGGCCCTTGCATCCCACGGGTTCGGATTCTACCGACGTTTTTTGAACCTTCTGCGAACAGGTATCGAGTCAAAAAATATTTTGTTACATGAGTCTATCAGGCAAGTGTGCTTTCGCCCTCACACCGGAAGACGTTCCCGGCGAAGTTCAGGTTCCTGGTTTCATAACGGCTCTTGTGCGCATAAACTTTAGGCGATGGACGATGAAAATTTCATGACGGCGGCGCTTGAACTGGCGCGGCTCGCCGCCAATGCGGGCGAAGTGCCGGTTGGCGCGGTGGTGGTGCTTGACGACCGCATTGTTGGCCGTGGATACAACCAGCCGATCGGCGCGCACGACCCCAGTGCGCATGCCGAAATCATGGCGCTGCGTGATGCTGGGCGCACGCTGCGCAACTACCGCCTGCCGGGATGCGATCTCTACGTCACGCTCGAACCGTGCCTGATGTGCGCCGGGGCGATGATGCACGCGCGGATTCGCCGCGTTATTTACGGCGCCAGTGATCCGAAAACCGGCGTCGCGGGCAGCGTGTTCGACGTTTTCGCCAATACCAAGCTCAACCACCATACGCAGGTGGAAGGCGGCGTGTTGTCGGCGGATTGCAGTGCGCTGCTGTCCGGCTTCTTCGCGCAGCGTCGCACCGCGACGCGGGCAGATTAGACGATGCGTATCGAGATCGACCTGCCGTCGCAACGGCTCTCGTTGTTTGGCGACGATGGTGCCTGCATCCGGCGCTACCGCGTGTCGACTGCGCTCAATGGTGCCGGCGAACAGCGCGATACCGGCTGTACGCCGCGTGGTCGCCATGTGGTGCGTGCGCGGATCGGCGGCGGGGCACCGTTGGGCACGGTCTTTTCCGGGCGCCGCCCGACGGGAGAAGTGTGGTCCGCCGAATTTGGCCGACAACAGCCATCCCGCGACTGGATCCTGAGCCGAATCCTGTGGCTATCGGGCAGCGAGCCTGGCCGCAACCGGCTTGGTGCGGTCGATAGCATGCAGCGCTACATCTACATTCACGGCACCCCCGATACCGAACCGATGGGCGTGCCGCGCTCGCACGGCTGTGTTCGCATGCGCAATCAGGAGATGATTGAACTGTTCGAACTCGTCGATGCGGGCACTGAAGTGGATATCCGCGCATGAAAGTCGTGGTGCACGACTGGGCGCACGCCGAGACACACGTCATGCCGCTGCGTGTGGCGGTGTTCGTCGAAGAGCAGGGTGTGCCGGCGTCGATCGAACGTGACCAATTCGATGCCGTGTCGCGGCACGCCTGGGTGATGGACGATACGGGCGACATCATCGCCACCGGTCGGCTGCTGCCCGATGGCCACATCGGGCGCATGGCGGTGCGCGTGGATTGCCGTCGCCAGGGGCTCGGTGCGCGTGTTCTGCAAGTGCTGATCGAAGAAGCGCACGGTCAGGGGATGAAAACGCTGGTGCTCAATGCGCAGACTCATGCGCAGGATTTTTACCGCCGACATGGGTTTTTGCCTGAGGGCGAGGTGTTCATGGAGGCGGGCTTGCCGCATCAATGCATGCGACGCGAACTCTAGAGCGCGTCAGCCCGCCCGTTTGAAGCGCACTTCGCTGCGCCCGTCGGCCGCACCCACCGTATTCCAGCGCTGCTCGATGAAATGGCAGCTGCCGTCGCGCCCCATCAAGATCACTGATGTGCAGCGTGTGCCGTACCCCGGCGCGCGGATGAAACAGCTCGACAGCATGCGCTCCCATGTCGCAGGCATGCCGGTTTCCGGCAGATCGGAGTCCGCGGCCGGTCGATCGTCACGCAATACGTCCAACAATTTTTCAGCGTCGGGCTGCGCGCCCAATGCCGCCTCGAGGCGGGCGCGCGCCTCGCGCACTTTCGGCCAGGGCGTGTCGAGCAGATGATTTGAAAGCCCGTAGATGCCGGGCGCCAGCGCGGTGGTGCGTTCGACTTCGGGCTCCACCGCGACCAGTTCCTCGCCGTCGAAGGTGATCAGATTGAACGGGTTATATTCGGTACGCCGCGCGCACACAACACGGCCGAACTGCATTGCCGGCGCATCGCTGGCCAACGCCTGCACCACGAGTTCACCGCGGCTGCGCACTTGCGGACGAAGCCGCGCAGAGTCGCGGAAGTTGGTCAGTGCGGCGAAGCGTCCGGTACGCGTCACGCCCAGCCAGGTACCGCCGGCCTGCAGATCGCGCCCGGCGAAAAGTCCGGCCGGTTCAGCCCACCAATCGGCGGCTGCGCTGGGGCGATTGAAGAATTCGTCGCGGTTGGCGACGACCACCAGCGGAAAATCGGCGTTCTGCCGCCAGGCCAGTGCGATCAGGCACATGCGACAAAGCGCTCGACATTACGTCCGCCATTCACATACGGCGACAGTCCGCTCGTCGTCAGCGCGTTTGCAAGCGCCGCCTCGAATGCCGAGTAGTCATCAACTTGCAAGTAGCTTTCCATCCACGTCAGTGGATCATCGGCACGCTGACTCAACGCGCCAGTCACGTGGACCGTCTTCTGTAGCGCCGCAAACAGCCGCGCGACGGCCGCGCATGCCAAGCCCCGTGTGTCGTCGTAAACACGGTAGTAGACGTAAATGTCCGTCATCTGGCCTGCACGCTGTCGACCGCGTAAGGCAGCGCACCGAAGCGCAGCTTCGCTCCGTCCGGCGCGCGCAAACGCACGTCACCACCTTCAGCCGCCTGAATCTGCATCACCGCCAGCGCCTCGAAGCCGCCGCCGGGTGCTGGCGCCACGGTCACCAGTTTGCCGACCGACTGATCGTCAAACGCGGGTGCATACAATTCGTCGCCCACCGCTGGCACCACGTCGGCCGGCGTCAACACGCGATACATGCGTTTCTTGAGCTTGCCCAGATACTGCGTGCGAGCGACGATTTCCTGGCCCGGATAACACCCCTTGCTGAAATTCACACCGCCGATCAGTTCGAAATTGAGCATCTGCGCGACAAACGCATCTTGCGTACTTTCGGTGACCAGTGGCATTCCCGCCTGGATGTCGAGCCACTGCCAGGCCTGTGTGCTGGCCGGCGTTACGCCGTGTTCTGCCAGGCGTGCCCAGATGTCCGCGATGCGTTCAGCCGGGGCGTCGACGATCGCGCGCGACGGGCTCAGCCGGATGACCGTGACGTCGTCGCGCGTCATCGCTTTCATCGGTGCAGCGGGGACGGGAAGCTGCGCACTGCCGAGGCATTCGGACAGCATCGTGCATGACAGTCCGAGCATTGCGCGCGCTTCACCCACATCCCCCAGCTTGACCTTGGCACGCAGCACATACATCGACAGCCGGCGCAGGATGGCGGCATGCAGATCGGACGATACCGCCAGACGAAAGCCACCGTCTGCATGCCACAGCAAAATGCTGGCGAGCATGCGCCCCTTGGGACTATTGAAGCTCGTCCATTGCGCCGAATCGCCCGGCAGCTTTTTTACGTCATTCGAAAACAGATTGTGCAGAAAATTGGGCGCGTCCTCGCCGACCGCCGATAGCGCGCGCAAATGGACGAGCGGAACCATCACTGCGCCGTCGCGAGCGTGCTTTACATCGGCAACGCCGTTGTCGGCCAGCACACGTTCACCGTCGAGGCGAAGAGCGGTGTTATTTGCAAGTATTTGATTCCATAAATCCATAATGTTTGCGCGAGCCTCGGGGTCGAATATGATTGGGCTATTATAGTCCGCCAGTGCGCAGGCAACGTCCCGGCGCGCTTCCCAACCGACTTCGCCACTGCCGTGCCGACGCCATGAAAAAACGTTTTCTCCTCTCCGCCATGCTGTTACCGGTGCTGTTGCTCGGTGCGATCTCCGCCTGGATGATCTGGTACGCCAGCCATCCGCTCAGCGTCGCCGGCGACCGGGTCGAAGTGACCGTGGCGCACGGCACATCGATGCGCCAGGTCGCGGGGCAGTTTTCGGGCGCCGGAGTCGAGGTCAGTCCGTTCGTGCTCTACTGGCTGGCTCGACTCGGCGGGCACGCCGACCACATCAAGGCCGGGCGCTATTCGATCGACACCGGCATCACGCCGCGCGGCATCATCGACAAGCTGGTGCGCGGCGAGGTGGTCCTCAGCGAAATTGCCTTCATCGAAGGCTGGACATTCGCACAGATGCGCCGCGCGCTTGACGCACACGCCGACCTGATCCACGACTCGAAAGGGATCAAGGATGACGCCTTGCTGATGCTCATTGGCGCGACCGAACTTCATCCCGAGGGGCTTTTCTTCCCCGACACCTATCGCTTCAACAAAGGCGCGTCCGACCTCGACGTGTTGCGCCAGGCGTATGCCGAAATGCATAAGCGGCTGATGGGTGCATGGGAGAAGCGCGCGCCAGACGTACCGCTGGAGTCGGCCTACGACGCACTCATTCTCGCGTCGATCGTCGAAAAGGAAACCGGGCGCGCTGAAGATCGCCCACTGGTCGCATCGGTGTTCGTCAATCGCCTGAAAACCGGCATGATGCTGCAGACCGATCCGACGGTGATTTACGGCATGGGCGAGCGTTTCGACGGAAACCTGCGCCGCGGCGATCTGACCACCGCCACGCCTTACAACACCTATACGCGCGCGGGACTGCCGCCCACGCCGATCGCCATGCCGGGGCTGGCATCGATTCAGGCAGTGCTCAACCCCCCGGTGTCCGACTACTACTATTTCGTTTCCAAAGGCGACGGATCGTCCCATTTCTCGCGAGATCTGGCCGAGCACAACAAGGCCGTGAGGCGTTTCCAGCTCGGCCAGAATAGTTGATCCTGACAACAGCAGTTGACCGCTTGATGTCTTCGATAAATTTCTGAGAGTACTGGCATTTTTACTTCTGACTGGCTTCGCTCGTTTGGTGAGAGCGCTACGCGCCCGATTGCACAACTGGTGGGCCGCCTGGCTGCGTTACTCGTTGTTGCAGGGGCCACTCCTGCGTCCTCCTCGCGCCTTGCCAGACGACCCGCCAGCCGTACACTCAGGCGCGTCCAACAGCTGTTTTCAGGATGATGCCACCAGGCCGCTTTATTACCTTTGAAGGCATCGACGGCGCCGGCAAAAGCAGCCAGATCGCACATGCCTGCGAATGGCTCGGCGGGCAAGGCGTGTCGCTGGTGCAGACACGCGAGCCCGGTGGCACGCCGCTGGGTGAAAAGCTCCGCGTACTGCTGCTCAATGAAGACATGCACCTCGAAACCGAAGCCATACTCATGTTCGCCGCGCGGCGCGAACATCTGGCGGAGGTGATCGAACCTGCGTTGGCGCGTGGTGAGTGGGTGGTGTCGGACCGCTTCTCCGATGCAACCTTCGCCTACCAGGTTGGCGGGCGCGGGCTCGATCCAGACAAGTTCACGCGCCTCGAAAACTGGGTACACCCTGACCGCCAACCCGACCTCACCATTCTGTTCGATCTCGACCCGGAGATCGCCGCACGGCGTGTCGCCGGCACGGGTCACGCACCCGATCGTTTCGAGCGCGAACAGGCGGGCTTCTTCGCGCGGGTGCGCGCAGGCTATCTCCAGCGCGCGGCAGAATCGGTAGCGCGTTTCTGCGTCATCGACGCGGCGCAGACGCCCGATGCGATTCGCGAAATCATGATCGACGCGCTGCGCCAACGTTTCTTTGCATGATCTATCCCTGGCAGCAAACGTCTTGGCAACGGCTTGTCGCAATCGGTGAGCGCCGCGGACATGCGCTGCTGTTTGCCGGTGCGCCGGGGCAGGGGAAGCGGGACTTCGCCGAGTGCTATGCGGCACACCTATTGTGTGAGCGGCCCGCGGCAGACGGTTGTGCCTGTGGGCAATGTGCGGGCTGCAAACTGCGATTGTCAGGCAACCATCCGGACCTGTTGCGCATGGTGCCGGCGGCCGAGCAGGACGACGCAGAAGCGAGCCCTGGCAAGACCAAGCCATCGACCCAGATCGTGATCGAACAAGTGCGCCAGTTGCGTGACCGGCTTGAGGTTTCCGCCCACCAGAGCGGCACCCGTGTGGTGATCATCGACCCTGCCGAGGCCATGAACAGGAACACCGCCAACGCGCTGCTCAAGCTGCTCGAAGAGCCGCCGCCACAGACGGTGTTATTGCTGATTTCGTCCACTCCACGTGGGTTGCTGCCCACCATTCGCAGCCGTTGTCAGCAGTGGGATTTTCCGCGCCCGGACCCGGCGCAGACTGCGCAATGGCTGGCGAGTCACGCCGGCGTCCAGACCGCAGGTGGCGATGCACTGCTCGCACTATGTGGCGGCATGCCAGTAGCCGCGGCCGACCTCGCCGCCGCGGATGGCGACGCGTTGCGTGCCCGCTTCGTGGCGGATGTGCTCAGCATGCCGCGCAAGGATCCGCTCATGCTCGCCGGCGATTGGGAGGCCTGGTTGCGGCCAAAAAAGGGCACGCCCGACGCTTTCGCGCTGCCGCGCCTGGTCGACTGGATGCTGCGCTGGGTATGGGATCTGACCGCAACACATCTGGGCGGTGCGGCGCGCTACTTTCCTGACCGCCAGCACGACCTCAGTGCGCTGGCGCGAGACGCCAATCGTGCCGCGATGCTCGACTGTTACAATAGCTGCATCCAGATTCGACGGGCGGTGAACCATCCGCTCAACGCCCGTTTGCTGCTCGAGGACATGCTCCTGCGTTACGCCCGGGCGGTCAGCACTGCCGGAGACCGATCATGAACAAACCCGCCGCCAACGCACGCCCCGGCGTTCTGTCGCTGAGTATCAATTCCAAATCGGCGCTCTATGCTGCTTACATGCCGTTTGTGAAAAATGGCGGCATCTTCGTGCCGACCACCCGCATTTACCGGCTCGGCGACGAAGTGTTCATGCTGTTGCAGTTGATGGAGGATCCGGCCAAGCACGCCGTTGCCGGCAGCGTCGTGTGGATCACGCCGGGGGGCGCGCAAGGCGGCAAGACCCAAGGCATCGGCATGCAGTTCGCCGACGACGACGCCAGCAAGCTGCTGCGCGGGCGCATCGAAACCATTCTCGCCGGCCATCTGGGTTCGAATCGCCCGACGCATACCTTGTAACACCAGACTCCAATGTTCATCGACAGCCATTGCCATCTCGACTTCCCCGACCTGATCGCGCGCAAGGACGAGGTGCTGGCGCGCATGGCCGCGAACGGCGTCGATCAAGCGCTGTGCGTGAGCGTCACGCTGGAAGCCTTCCCCAACGTGCTCGCGCTGGCGCATGAATATCCGCACCTTTACGCGTCGGTCGGTGTGCATCCGGACAATGCCGAGTGCGAAGAGCCCGATGTCGATCGGCTGCTGGCACTGGCGGACGACCCCAAGGTCATCGCCATCGGCGAAACCGGTCTTGATTACCATTGGCACAAAGACGAACCAGAGTGGCAGCGCGAGCGTTTTCGCACGCACATCCGCGCCTCGCGCGCTTGCGGCAAACCGTTGATCATCCATACCCGTTCTGCCGCTGCAGACACTCTCCGACTGATGCGCGAGGAGGGTGCCGAGGCGGCCGGCGGCGTGATGCATTGTTTTACTGAAACGCAGGAGGTTGCCGACGCCGCGTTGGAACTGGGTTTCTACATTTCTTTCTCGGGCATCGTCACCTTCAAGAACGCCAAGCCGCTCAAGGAGGTCGCCCGCCGCGTGCCGCTCGAACGCATGCTGATCGAAACCGATGCACCGTATCTCGCGCCAGTGCCGCATCGCGGCAAAACCAACGAGCCGGGCTTTGTCAAACATGTCGCGGAAGAGATCGCCGCACTGCGGGGCGTCCCGCTCGAAACGATTGCCGAGCAGACGTCGAATAACTTCAGAACCTTGTTTAAGGTAAGTTGATAACTTAATGTTTATTAAGCGCTATATTTTTTCTGCAATGATGAGCGCTGCGCTTGGCGGCATGGCACTTCCGGCGCACGCCAGTGCTTACGATGATGCAATCAACGCGGCCACCATGGGTGACACCAGCACGCTTTCGCGGCTTATTGATCGTGGTCTGCTTGCCGATACGGTCGATGCCTCGGGCAACAGCTTGCTCATTCTTGCGGCGCGCGAAGGTAAGCTCGACACCGTCAACCTGCTGATCGACAAGGGCGCCCGTATCAACGTACGCAATGCGGCCGGCGATAGCGCGTTGATGCTGGCGACGCTGAAAGGACACCTGCCGATCGTTGAACGTCTGCTCGCGGCCGGCGCACCGATCAATCACGATGGCTGGACGCCCTTGATCTACGCCGCGTTCGAGGGACATGTCGATATTGCGCGTGCGCTGCTCGAACGGGGCGCCGAAGTCGATCAGCGCGCACCCAACCAGTCGACAGCGATGATGTTCGCGGCGCGCAACGGACACATCGACGTGGTCAAGCTACTGCTCGCCAACGGCGCCGATGCTTCGCTCGAAAACGACAGTGGCCGCACTGCACGCGCGTGGGCGCTGGAAAACGCAAATACCGATATTGCAGATCTGCTCGAAGGACCAGAAAAGGCG
>RCMY010001887.1_pt1 | contig 19336 bp, 13 predicted proteins | sample 2041341 | NCBI WGS metagenome assembly RCMY01 (sample SAMN09708234, study PRJNA481090) | Marine sediment metagenome, whole genome shotgun sequencing project. | reverse complement strand
CGAGCGGCTTGCATCACGAGCTCGTTTTCGCCGATTCGCTCAAAGATCTTGTAGTACGCATCACTCAGCGAGGAACTCGGAGTGCCGAGCCCGTTCTCTGCGAGATGTCGTTGAAAGATCGGTGCACTTGAACCAGACAGAAGGGTCCTGTCGAGATCAAAGAACGCCGCAGACGGTTGCTTAGCCATACTGGCTCTCCCCACTCATCACCATCATGCTCAATCGGCAGATTCTAGTCGAACTTGCGCGTTTGTGACCAATGTCGTTCGGAGAACCTTACCCGCCGGATTGCGGGGCAATTCGTCGGTCCAGATCACGTCACGGGGCACTTTATAGGTGGCCAAATTGTCTCTCACTCGTTGCTGCACAGCCTTCGCCCTTCGCTTGGGAGGGGTGAGATTCTGGTCGGCTGGCACGACGAACGCCACCAGTCGTTGACCAAAGACCTCGTCAGGAACGCCGACAACAGCTACGTCGAGAACCCCGTCTTCGCCACGAATACAGTCTTCAATTTCGTTAGGGAACACGTTTTCGCCACCGGTAATGATCATGTCGTCGTCGCGGCCAGTCACCATCAGGCATCCGTCGCTCGTGAAAAACCCGGTGTCTCCTGTTGCGAGCAGTGCCCCGACGGCCTCCTTGCCGCCGCCGTTGGAGTAACCCTCGAATCCCATTCCCGAGCTGACAAAGATGGCCCCAGAGGCTTCGGCCGCGACAGGTTTACGTTGCTCATCGAGGACTTCGACAGTGCAGCCAGGAGCGGGGGTACCAACGGTTCCTGGATGACGGGCGAGGTCGGCGGGTACTGCGATTGTTGCCTGGCCGACCTCGGTCGAGCCATACACGTTGTACAGCGTCGGGCGAACCTCATCTAGCCAGCGTGACGATACGACCGCTGGCAACGCGGCGCCGCTTGACACCGCAGCATCAAGGCGTCGAAGCGCCCGATGTGATTCGGGAACCTCAAGTAGTTGCTGGATGAAGACTGGCACGGTCGCCAATATGTCGACGTCGTGGCGAACGATGTCGTCAAGGCACTCGTTGGCGTTGAAGCGACTGCGAAGCACCAGAGTGTTTCCGAGGGTTGCCGCGAGAACGAGTTGGGCTGCGCCCCAGGCGTGGAACAGTGGCGAGCTGGTAAGAATTGTGGCGTTGCGTGCGTAGGGCACACGCTGCAACAGAGCGGTTGAGCCATCGAGGTCGGGACGAGGCACCCCACGGCGCGCACCCTTTGGCGTGCCGGTCGTGCCGCTGGTTAGCAGAACGGGCAGCTTGGGTTTTAGTTGGGGTCGAGTCCGCCGAAGCGACGCCCCCTCATCGAGCCCCGGATACCACCAGGAATCGCCGCGACGGGGCGTTACTACCTGATGAGGCACTCCGCTTGGTGTGAACTCGGCGTCATGAATAACAAAGTCGACACCTTCGTTGAGAATGACCTCGTTGAGCTGAGGGCCGGCCGATGCGGTATTCAAATAGACGGTCCCGGCGCCTAGTTTTGCGGTGGCAACAGCGGCAATAACGAACGCTCGACTATTGCGACACAAGATACCAATGGAGGAGTCCTGCGATAACCCATATTGCTGGAGGCCGGCCGCGAGTGCATCGGACGCAACGCCGATATCAGCGAAAGTGCACGCACCCCAATCGTCGACGACCGCAATTTCATGTGGTTGACGATGGCGAGCAGCCTCATAGAGGCCAGCCAACGAAGGGCCCCAACGAAGCATCGACGCCGTGGTTGCGGTGATCTGGGCGGGGTGGAAGAATCCGGTTCGGACAAGCGAACGAACCGACTTGGGAAAGAGTTGCACCCCACGAGAGTGGCAAAGATTAGCAAAATTTGCAAAGAATTGTTCGCAAATCGCTAGCAGAAGCTTGCGCGTCGCTGTCCGTCACGTTTACGCTCATGCTCCCCTAGTCTGCGACCGATTGGTTATATGTGAGTCCTCAGACCGAAGCGCTTGGATCATTTGGAGAGTTTGTACGTGCCCAGCGGCGCCTTGCTGCGCTGTCCCAGCGCGAGCTGGCGAAACTCACCAACCTGAGCGACCCTTACGTGAGCCAACTCGAACGCGGACTGCACGAGCCGTCGCTGCGCGTGATCAAAGCGCTTGCCGGCGCCTTCAATTTACGAATCGATGAGCTTCTGCGCTGTACCGGTCTCATCGAGGACGATCGAATCGGCGGTGCTCCCTCGACATCCGAGGCGATCCGCACCGATCCGCAGCTAAATGAGACGCAGCGCACCGCCTTGCTGAGCGTCTACGACTCGTTTCTGAGCAAACCATGAGAGCGCCTCGCGTTGGTTTGGTTCTTGGCGGCGGCGGTATTGCCGGCTACTCGTTTCACGCGGCTGGGCTTGGCGCTCTGCACGAGCTCACGGGTTGGGATCCTCGAACTGCAGAAATCGTCGTTGGCACAAGCGCCGGCTCGAGTATCGCCTCGCTTCTACGGGGCCATGTTCCCATTGACGATCTTCTCGCTCGTATTCTTTCTGTGCCGACCGATCCTGGTGGCATGGCACGACTCCGGGCGATTGCCGGTCGTGGAGAGGCCGACCCTGCTCAATTTCGGATCGGCTTCACGTCGCTAGAGATGACGGCAAGGGAGCTCGCTCGACTTCATCGAATGCGGCCGTTTCGACTGCTCTCAGGGCTGTTGCCGACAGGCGTAGTAAAGACCAATGTGGTCGGACAGAACCTGGCCTATCTACACGGTTCGAATTGGCCTTTAGAACCGCTGTGGATTACCGCCGTTGAACTCGGCTCCGGAGAATTGATGGTGTTCGGCAGGGACGACGCAGCGATTCCGGTCTCGTCGGCTGTTGAGGCAAGCTGCGCAATCCCCGGCGTGTTCCGGCCAGTCCCCTACAGGGGTAAGCGGTACGTCGACGGCAGTGTGCATTCGGCCACCAATGCTGACCTTCTGGTCGACGAAGGACTCGATCTCGTGGTCGTGCTGTCGCCAATGTCGCACACAAGTTGTCAAGGAATCCCAAGTGTTGCCGAAGCAATGAGAATCATTCCGTCGTTCCATCTCCAACGCGAAGTTAAGGCATTACGAGAGGCCGGCACAGAGGTGCTGGTGCTGCAACCCGATGATGCCGTTGTTCGAGCGGTCGGAGTTAACTTTATGGATCCCACCCGTGTCGTCTCGGTCCTTGTTGAGTCGAGCACTTCGATATTTGCGGCGCTCGACGATCCAGATCTCCATCCGATGCTCTCGACGCTGCGAGACGCGGCCGCCTCGATCACCTCTCCATCCGACGTCCCCTACCCGGTATGACCATGGAACGCTTGACCCCAGAAGACACCGCCTTCCTCCATCTCGAAGACCAGGTCAGTGCCATGCACTCGGTCTCGGTTGCCGTTTTTGATGGCCCTGAACCGCCATACGCCAAAATCACCGAACTGACGGCGAAACGAGTGGCGCACATACCACGGTTCCGCCAGCGATTTCTCGACGTCCCGTTCGATCTCGAACGGCCGGTGTGGGTCGACGACCCACATTTCAAGATTGGTTACCACGTCCGCCACACCGGGTTAGCCGAACCGACCGAGCAGGCGCTCCGAAACCTTGTAGGACGCGTGCTCTCGCAGCGTCTCGACCGGGGGAAGCCCTTGTGGGAATTATGGATCGTCTCGAATCTGGCCGATGGTCAGTGGGCAATCATCTCGAAGGCGCATCATGCGATCGTCGACGGCGTCTCCGGCATTGACCCACTCAGTATGATGGTTGACGATTTCGGAGAGGGTCATGACGTTGACACCAATTGGGCGCCATCACCGCTTCCGACTCCGCAGCAACTCCTCGAACGTGCCGCTCTGGATCTCATGCTGAGCCCACAAGAGCAAATACGGGTGTTGAAGAAGGCCTTCCGCCTCACCGGCAAGCTCCTCGGGCGGGGCGTCGGCCGGCCATCGATGCCAAGCACGGTCAACCGCGCCATCGGTCCGCACCGTTCGTGGTCACACACAGAGATACCGTTCGGCGACATCACGGCGAAGCGACAAGCAGACGGAATAAGCACCAACGACGTGCTTCTGACCTACGTTGCGCTCGGCCTTCGGGCCTTGAAGCAATCAGTCGGGTCGGCGGTCTGGTCTGGTGATACTGCGAACACTCTGGTGCCATACGCGGTCGGACCAGGCGGCGTTTTCACCAATGAGGTCGCCTCGCTTTCTGCTCAGCTCCCTCTTGATTCTGACGACTTCGACAAGGTTTTGCACCGTATCTCGGCGCAGGTGAGCCCGGTAACGAACACACCCCGTTCCGTGTCGGCGTCGGCCCTAACCAATCACCAAGGGCTAGCGGCACCAACTATCGCCGCACTCGGCGTCCGCCGCGCAACCCGCGTCGGCACCCATCACGCACAAGCGGTTGCCGTTAACGCTCCTGGTCCTCGTGTACCGGTGCATGTGCTTGGCCACGAGATGAAGCGTCTGACCCCAGCTATCCCACTACCGGCGAAAGTGCCGATTAGTGTCGGCATCATCTCGTATGCCGGTGTGTTTTCAATCGGCGTCACGGTCGATCAAGACAGCAGTTTTGATGCGCAGGTTGTCACCGACGCCATCGCCGCAATCAAGTAGCACCCAGCTCGTTAGAGCAGGTCTTCTGGCTCGACCAGGTCGCCAGCTGCGCCGAGCGCCGACGCGAGCATGACTGCTCGGTTGTAGATGGGCTCCAGGTAGTGCTCGGCCGCGGTCTCATGGCCAGCGAGCGGAGGTCGTCCAAGTGAGCGAACCATTGCGGTGGCGTCAGCCGTGATCCTGAACTCAGACGGCGCGTCAGGAAGCGCCGACCGATCGCCCCAGAACGAAGTGAGATCAGCAGGTTTTGGCTTCGACTTGCGACGAGCGCGCTTCTTACCGTTATCGCCCGACGTTTTTTGGCTGGCCTGGGGGGACGGACCCTGTTCAGCTGGATTCTTACTACGCGAACGGCGGGATCGTCTTCGTGCGTTCATACCACTGCCTCGTCTAGTGACATAAGGAGTTCGGGATCGAGACCGAGCGCCGCCTGGAGTTGGTTGGCGTCGAGATCGTCGATTGAACTGGACTTGGGAAGCACGAGATCGGCGATCTTGCGCTTGCCGGCGACGACTTCTTCGACTCGCTCGTCGACAGTGCCTGGACATACGAGACGGTGGCAAATGACGGTGTTCTTCTGGCCTATTCGCCACACCCGGTCTCGAGCCTGGTCTTCGACCGCAGGATTCCACCAACGGTCATACAACACCACATGGTTTGCCGCGGTGAGGTTGAGACCAGTGCCGCCAGCCTTTAGCGAAAGCACCATGGCACCGGGGCCGGTGCCGTTCTGAAATTCGTCGACGAGGCGGTCGCGGGCACCGCGAGCAAGGCCGCCGTGGTAGCAGGCAATTGGCTCTCCGGTCGTCTCACTAAGGTATGCGGCCAGCTTGTCGCCCCAGGTCGCAAAGTGAGTAAAGATCAGCATGCGCTCACCGGAAGCGAAGACGTTCTCGATGATGCTCTCAAGCCGGTCGAGCTTGCCGGAACGTCCGCCAAGTTTGCCTTCGTCATCCTTGCGGTACGCCGCTGGGTGATTACAGATCTGTTTGAGTGCGGTGATAGCGGCCAGGACGGCGCCCTTTCGCTGCGGTGTTCCGTCTTCGACCTGGACAAGACTGTCGAGCACAGCCTGGTAGAGGCCGATCTGCTCTGGCGTCATCGCGCACTGAGCGAGTTCGTCGATTCGATCTGGTAGCTCAGCGGCAATAGCTGGCTCTGATTTAGTGCGGCGGAATACAAGGATCCCGTTGAGCGCCTTTAAGGCCGACTCGGCACCGTCTTTCGCAGATGTCGTTGAGGAGAGATGGGCGATGAACTGTGTCCTCGTCCCCACGAGCCCTGGGTTACAGAAGTCAATGATTGACCAAAGGTCGCCGAGACCGTTTTCGATAGGTGTGCCGGTGAGAGCGACTCGGGTTTTTGCCTGGAGGCGCCTCAGCTGCTGCGACGTCTCTGACGCGGGATTTTTGATTGCCTGGGCTTCGTCGAGGATGACCTTGCCCCATTGGATCTTCTCGAGGCCGGTGATATCGCGGACTGCGGTCCCGTAGGTCGTGATGATGATGTCGTACCGGCTTGCGAGTCGAGCGAGACCCGGCTCCTCGGTTCGATTAGGGCCGTGGTGCACTTTGACCTTGAGGCCCTTCGTGAACTTCTTTGCTTCGTTCGCCCAGTTCCCGACCACGGCGGGCGGTGCAATAACAAGCGCCGGTCCGTCGCCAATAGTTGCCGCAAGGTTTGCCAGCATCGTCGGGGTTTTGCCGAGCCCCATGTCGAGGGCAAGACATCCCCCGAGACCCGCTTTGGCCAGGAAACCGAGCCAGGCTCGAGCCTCAGCTTGGTAACTCCGAAGTTCGCCACTGAATCCGGGTGGCGTTGTAAGTACGTCGTCAGACAGATTCGCGGCCTCGCGGAGCAAGTCGGCCGCCCAGCCGTTGCCGCCGAGCGAAATGCCACCAGAGAACGGCGAGCCATCGAGGCCAAGGGCGTGGCGCAGCATGTCTGCGCCCGTGAGTTGGTTGTGTTCGGCCCGCTCGGCGAGCGCGGCGGCAGCTTCAGCAAGGTCGACTTTGTCGATTTCGACCCACTTGCCGCGTGACGACACAAGTGGACGAGCCTGGCTTGCGAGCTCGGCGATGTCAGCCGCCGTGAGTTCGATGTCGTCGAACAACACCGACCAGCGCACATTCGCAAGCTGCTGTGCGCCAACCATCGATGGACCGCCCTCTTCGGCAGTGAGCCGAAGTGACGGGGTCGCCTTGCGACGAGAAAGACTAGGGGCGCGGAGTTCGTAGCCAGCAGATTGCAGGCTGTCGGCGTGGGTAGTCATTAGCTCCCAGGCCTCGTCCTGACTCAGCATGACTTCGCCTCGGCGGCGACCGCCCGGCCGCATCAAGATTGGATAAAGACGTTCAAGTCGTGAGAGTTGATCTTGGACCGATCGGCGCCGACTCGCACTTGAATTGACGAGGGCCGATTCAACCGGCTCAAGTCCGTCGCCGGCGATCGGCGATCGGATCGCCAGGAACCAGGCATTACTCTCGTCGGGAGCGTCAAGAGTAAGTACGAGCGCGTCGTCGAGCGGACTCACGACAGGTTTGGCCCACAGCTCTAGTCGCCGCAGAAGCTCGCCGCCTGCTCGCGGCTGCGCCAGGAAAGGCGTGCCTGCCAACGAAGACAGAATCGCCTCTGCAAAGTCTGATCGGCTGGTAATTTCGGGCGGAGGTGCTGGCACCTCAAGCCGATCAGCGGCCGTACGACAGATTGTGTCAACCATGTCGTGTAGGACAGCACTCGTCATGTTCTTTGCATCGCCTCGATTGTCGGCTAAGGAGACCGCGCCTGGCATTGAGTCGATGAGGGCAGTGAGGCCTGCGCCATCGACGAGGGCGGGAGACCACCGGACGTCGAATGAGGTGAGGTCGTCTTTTGATCGGCGACCCTTCTTCACCAACGGGACAAAGCGCCCTTGGGCAACGAGCTGCACTGCGGCTGCTGCGACCAGGCCGAGCCATGTGACGCTGGCCCCGTAGTCTTCGTTGTCGCCCGATTTTGCCTGCGCGACGAGCCACCCGATGCTGTCGTTGAGTGGCGCTTGAACCGTTTCGGCTCGTGAACCATCCGGCAATCGAAGGCGTCGAAATTCACTCCAACCGCAACTTGCGCCGCCGGCGGCCGTGAGTCTCTCTTGGACCATGAGAACCGATTCGACACCGGCACCTGGCCCTCCAGCCCATGCAACGAGCTGACCAGGGGCCCATGCGAGCTGTAGCGTGGGGGGCAAGACGACTACGGGATCGTCTGGCGTCGACGGTGAACTGCTTGGGGGCGAAAGCGCTTCTTCGGCTGGGCCTACGAGCTCAGTGAGCACTTCGTCAACTCGAGCGAGTTCGTGTTTGAGGTCATCGAGAATTGCCTGGTGTCCAGGTGACGTCCGCGCCGCCTCGGATTCTTCGATAAGCGCGTCGATATCGTCGAAAAGACGAACGAGGGCACGAACCCACCAGGCTCGATTTGCCTTCAGCTCGTCGATTTCGTCGCTCGTGGCGACCTGATCGAGGTGCCGCTGTGTCAGCACATCGATCTTCTCGAGAAAGGCTCTGTTGTCGGAAACCGGTGAGACTGAGATACGAATCTCCAATCGAAGGCAGCGGCGCGACCGTGGACCAATGGTGGTCGGGTCGCCTGCATCCCTGCAGGCGGTGGGTCTGACCTACGACCCCGCTGGCGAGCGGCTCAACTCTCGGCCGCAGCGCGATCGTCATAATAGCCGTGATCTCTTTCGAGGTGGTGTTATGCACCATCTTTATTTCCGGACAACCGGAGATCGCGATGCGTGACCAGCGAGCCAGACACACTGTGGGAGACTGCCTCTTGACCAACAACCTTGGAGTCAACACAAGTGATTCAACCAGTGGGACCGGAACGCTCGGTCTTTTGCAATCGCACACTCAACCTTCGTTCCGTGCAGGCCATTGGGTACGACATGGACTACACGCTGATTCACTATCGCGCCGAGGAGTGGGAAGACTCCGCGTTTCGGCACGCGGTCGAACGACTCGCGACTCTTGGGTGGCCGGTTGACGGCCTTGTCTTTGAACTAGAGAGATTCAGCCTCGGCCTTGTGTTCGACCTCGAACTGGGAAACCTCGTGAAGGCAACACGCTTCGGGTACGTCGTGAAGGCGCAGCATGGTGAGACCATTTTGCCATTCGATGAGCAGCGCGCCGTCTACCGCGAAGCAGTAGTTGAGCTCTCAGAACCCCGATTCGAGTTCATGAATACGCTCTTCGAGTTATCCAGGGCTGCGCTCTGGACGCAGTTTGTCGCCCGCCACGACATGAAGCCGCTCCCCGGCGTGCGAAGCTACGGCGAGCTGTATCGTGCAATTGACCTTGCATTGAACGCTTCGCACCGGGGCGGCACCCTAAAGGCCGAGATACTTGCCGATCCAGAACGCTTTGTTGATCTCGATCCAGATCTTGTGCAGACGCTAAAAGATCAGCGACTCGCTGGTAAATCGTTACTCCTTATTACCAATAGTGACTGGCACTACACCCGCCGTATGATGCGCTACGCGTTCGATCGGTACTGCGACGATGGCGAGACATGGCGAGATCTGTTCGATGTTGTCATCGTGTCCGCCAATAAGCCACGATTCTTTAGCGAAGAAGATCCCTTCTTCCGGGTAGTAGACGAAGACGAATCGTTGCTGCTCCCCCACTTCGGACCGCTAGAACACGGCCAGATCTACTTCGGGGGCAATGCTCATTTGGTTCGGGAGAGCCTAGGCCCCGAAAGCACTGAGCCTCTGTACGTCGGTGATCACCTCTTTGGTGATGTACACGTGTCAAAGGAGGTGCTGCGTTGGCGCACCGCGTTGATCGCGAGAGAACTCGAGGCCGAGGTTAAGGCAGCAGTGCGGTACGAACCCGAGATGCGAAGCCTGGCATCGCTCATGTCGGCCAAAGCTGCGCTCGAGCGGAAGATTGCGACCGTCCGTATGGAACGCACACGGGCCGCCAACAATGGCACCGAAGCGCCCACTCAGGCGATCCTCGATCAGCTCGGTCACGAGGCCAACCTGATAGATGACCAGATCGCCCCACTCGCCCAGTTGTCGACCCAACTTGGTAGTGACTTGTGGGGACCGCTGATGAGAGCGGGTAACGACAAGAGTCTGTACGCGCGGCAGGTTGAGCGGTACGCCGACATCTACACGTCTCGTGTGTCGAATCTGATGGCCGAGACGCCCTATGCGTACCTGCGAGCCGCTCGGGGTTCGTTACCTCACGATCCGTCGGTTCTCTGACCTGGCGGTTTATGGTTTCTCCTGCTTGGCTATGGTTGGTGCTCCAGCTATAAGTAACATCTGTGCCGGAGGTAATCATGCAACTAACAAACTTGCGCTCTCATCGGACGGTGGCCGAATCCCGTCTCTCGGGTTTCTCGATTGACGACCCGGAAGCAGGAATGAGGATGATGCTCTGCACGCCAGAGGAACATCCTGAGGAGTGGGCGATCTATCTCGATCAAGCCGAAGAAAGTTATGGGACTCACGGTGTTGAGCTCGCTGTGCGCCGCGAACAGCTGGCTGTCGAATCATGCGCCGGGTTCTGGCACATTGAGGAGCGAGCGACTGGCGCGGTCATTGGCGGGATGCGATTGCACGGCCCTTATCCGAGCGTCGAGGAAGCATGGGGCCTTCAGGAGTTCGCCAAGTTCCCCGAATATGTCGAGCTTGCCGCACTCATTGAGCCCTTGATTCCCTATGGCCTCATCGAGAACAAGGGGGCCTACATGGCGGTCGATACCAAACGAACCCTCAATGTGCCTTCGATGTTCGCACGCGCCATGTCCCTCTCGATCGAGGTAGTCCGTGCTCGAGCGCTGATGGGAACAACCGCCCGACATACCCTTCCGCTCTGGCAATACGGAGGGTGCGTTATTCCTCGCCCCGACCTGATGGTTCCGTATCCAGACGATCGGTACGAAACGGTACTCGTGCTGCACGAAGTGAAGGATCGCCAGACGACGATGTCACGGGAAGTCCGTGTCCAACGGATCCGTGACTGGGCCGCGTTCAGAGGAGTGCCAGTCGAAGTCGGGAGAATCTGATGAACGTGGAGGCTCGAACTGACGAATACCAGACGACGATCTTCCACGACGGCGCATTTGAGGAGAAACAAGGCGAGTACGTGCACATTGGATCTGACGCACAGGTCTTGGTTGTCGACTCACTTGCCTCGCAGAAGGCCGAGCTCGACAAGCTCATTCCGTCGGTCAGCGATGCGATGAGATCCGAACCGGCACGCTGGGTGTACTACCCTTGGCGGCGAAGCATTGTGCGAACGCTGGGGCCAATTGGTTTTCGGCGACTTCGGCTCGACCGCAATAGAAATAAGATCACGGAGGCTGAACAAGACAGATTCTCCTCATTGACGGTGTCGGTCATTGGCCTCAGCGTTGGACACGCCGTCGCTTTTGCCCTGGCTCAAGAGGGGTTATGTGGCTGCTTGCGGCTCGCCGATCTCGACGAGCTCGACGTATCGAACCTCAACCGGGTCCCCGCCACCCTGATCGACGCGGGAGTAGCGAAGACCGTGTTGCTCGCTCGGCGAATCGCCGAAATCGACCCTGACATTTCCGTAGAGCTCTTTCATGAAGGAGCGACCGAAGAAAACATCGGCCGCCTCGTCGATGGCGCTGACCTTGTTGTTGACGAGTGCGACGCCCTCGACATCAAGTTCCTTTTGCGCTTTCGAGCCAAGGAGCGGGCCATCCCCGTGCTGATGCAGACGAGTGACGGTGGCATTCTCGATGTGGAGCGCTTCGATCTTGAGCCCCAGCGACCGATCTTCCACGGGCTTGTTGATGTACCAGATCTGGCCGCGCTGACCGGCCTCTCCAACGCCGACAAGGTACCGCTCATCATGGCCATCCTTGAGGTTGATCAAGTAACCGCGAGGATGGGGGCATCGCTCATTGAAATGGACGATCAAGTAACCACGTGGCCGCAGTTGGCCAGCGACGTCAGTTTGGGGGCAGGGATGGTCGGCGCCGCCGTGCGACGATGGGGGCTTGGACAGCCGCTCCCCTCCGGCCGTTTACGACTCGATCTCGACCTTGAGCTGGCGTCGATTACGATGCCGGACAAGCCGCAGGCGGCCGTCAGTATGGACGTGGACAAGGCTCCACGCGCCGATGGACTCGCTGCTGTGCTACTCGACGCCGCTCAGCGTGCACCGTCAGGCGGAAATGCGCAGCCATGGGCGTTCGAGGTTGACGACGAGTCGTTCAACATCTTTTTCGATCCCACACGATCGACTGGAATCGATATCGGTTCTCGAGGTTCGTTCCTCGCATTGGGTGCTGCCCTCTACAACGTTGAGGTTGCGGCAGCCGCAGAGAGTCGGTCAGGTACGACAATTCTCCCGACACGCCCGCTGACACCCGAACAGCTTTCGGGCACCGCTCCCGTCTGCTCGCTATCGCTCGGCTCGGCCATCGACGCCGATCTCGCCAACCTCGTCGACCTCATTCCCCAGCGATGCTGCTCAAGGGTCGGTGGGGAATCGGATCCTCTTGATAATCGGTGGATGCGGTCGTCCACGGCAACGGCGCGTGCGTCAGATGCTGACATCGTGTTTCTCACTGGCGAGGCAAAAGACGCGGCGGCAGAAATCTGGGCGGAAGCCGATCGAATTCGATTCCTTGACCAGCAGCTCCATGCAGAGATGATGTCGGAGCTGCGTTGGCCTGGTGACGATCTCACTACCGGCATCGATATCTGCACGCTCGAACTCGGGGCGCTCGACCTGTCAGTGCTTTCGCTGATTCGGCGGACCGACGTCATGGCTGAACTTTCGGGCTGGCAAGGCGGAGCGAAGTTGGGAGACTCGTCAAAGGGCTTGATTCGAGAAGCGCACGCGTTGGCCGTTGTCACTGCGCCTGGCCCCACTGACGGCGACTTCGTTCGTGGCGGACGAATTCTTGAGCGGTTCTGGCTGGATGCAACAAGGCAAAAGGTCGGGCTGCATCCGCTGAGTCCGCTGTTTCTTTATGCCCTAGACCCCACCGATCTCGCTGGCATCGTCTCTCCCTGCGACGCCGAGCAGATGTGGGACCTCCGTGTTCGTTTTGCCGAGTTATGTGGGTTTCGACCTGATCAACCAATTGCGCTGACCCTGCGAGCCACGACGCAGCAGCCGTCGGCAATACGAAGCCTCCGGGAGCCGTCAGCAGACAGACGGCTCCAGACAAAGGCTTAAACTCTTGTTGCTGGGTGTCGATGGATATATACGGGGCTAAAAACTGAGGAGTTGGAGTCCAGAAATGTCTGAAACGCACGAAGCGGCACTGCAGGGTTCTATTGAACTCGGGCAGGAGCACGCGCCTGCGGCCTCTTCAGCCAATGACCAAGGTCGACTCGATCTGCTCGTTAGCGAGGTTGCCCTTCTCCTCATGCCGGCCTCAGGGGCGACCATTGAGCAGGTTCGCAACGCCGTCATCGAACGGCTCGCCACCTATTTCAGCGTCGATTTGGCGTTCCTTCGCCACAACGACCACGCAGAGCGCACAACCGTTCTTGTGTCCGAATGGCCCCAACGCGAGATCATTCCCGAGCCTGACCCGCTCGGCGTTGTGCACTTCGATGATGACCCCCAGTTTGCACTGACCGAGTTCCTGACCGAGCCGTTCATTGCTAGGCCGGTCGAGCAATTCGACGAGTTTCGCCGTCGAATCGAAGACGCGTCCGGCACCGGCGACGTGAGCATCGCAGTCGTCCCCCTCATCCACCGCACAATAACGGTCGGCTGTCTTGGATTCATCAAATTTGGCGACCGCGCGTGGACACCGAGCGAGGTCGGCGCCCTCCAAGCAATTGCGGCCATGCTTGTGCAACTCGAGGCGCGCACCGAGGCCGAGGAAAGTCTCTCGTTTCACGCGTATCACGACAGTCTGACCGGCCTTCCGAACAGGGCGGCAATGTTTGAACGACTCGAGCAGACATTATCCCGGCCGGGCGGAGCGCCCGTTTCGCTGCTCTTTGTCGACGTTGACGACATGAAGGTCATCAACGACGCGCTCGGACACGAGACCGGCGATCTGCTGCTCAAAGCAATGGGCAAGTCGCTGCTTAGAATCGCTCGCGGCGGCGACTTCGTCGGACGCATGAGCGGCGACGAGTTCGTAATTATCATCGACGAGGCTGCGTCTGAAGATGTCGCACTCGTTGTCGCTGAGCGTATTGCCTCGGAGCTATCCAAGGCTGTTGATCTCAACGGAAAGAAGTTGTCTCGCACGGTCTCGATTGGTGTCGCCGTCGGCGCCTCGGGAACGTCAACGATCAAAGGTCTCTTCGCCGAGGCCGACATGGCGATGTATCGGGCCAAAGCAGACGGCAAAAATTCTGTGCGGCTTTTCGATGCTCACCTCCAAGAGGAGGTTCGCACTCGTTATGAGCAAGAGATGGAGCTCAGGGCCGCTATCGAGAACGACGAGATCACCGTTCACTACCAGCCTGAGGTCGATCTGTTCACCGGGGAGATGCTCGGTGTCGAAGCGCTAGTTCGGTGGAATCACCCGGAACGGGGCGTGATACCAGCCGGCGCATTCATTGAAACCGCCGAGCGCTGTGGATTGGTGGTTCCCCTTGGTCAGATTGTGTTGAAGAAGGCGTGCGTCCAGCTCGCAGAGTGGAACGCTCAGTTTCCTGAGTCTCGACTGGTAATGCGAGTGAACGCCTCACCGGCTGAGCTTGTCGGACGTGACTATGTAGTTCAGGTTGGCAAGGCTCTCTGTGAGAGCTCGCTCAACCCCGCACGCTTGTGCATCGAAGTCACCGAGCACGTCGTTATGGACGGGGCTGGCCAGGCGATGGCGGTCCTTGATCGTCTCCGGTCACTGGGAATCGAGCTGGCAATCGACGACTTTGGAACCGGCCACAGCTCAATGTCGCAGCTAAAGAGACTGCCGGTCGACACGTTGAAGATTGACCGAGCGTTTATCGACGCCCTCCCAACCGACAAACACGATCAGGCGATTGTCGAAGCGATGCTTCGATTGGCCGACGCGTTTGACCTTTCCGTCGTGGCCGAAGGCGTAGAGACCGAGGAACACGTCATTGAGCTGGTGCGCCGTGGCTGTCGCCGTGCTCAGGGTTATTTGTTGGCCCGCCCTATGTCGGCCGACGACCTGTCAAACCTCATCGGGAAACCGATCATGGCTGGTCGACTCAATCTTGCAAACGGCGATGCCATCGCGGCGTGTAGTCTCAACGATCTGAGTACCAGCAACTAGTCTTTGTTTGGTACCCAGCTCGGAGAGAAGAACTCGCGGATCAAGGGCTCGTAGTGTTCGAGCGGATTGCTCTTGTAGCCGGCGTCAAAGGCGGTCTGGTCGTACTTTGCGCAGAACTCCTCGGTGTAATCAAAGAACGGCGAATCTCGAAACTGCTCGCGGGCCGAGCTATCGAGACCGATGTAGTCCCAGAAGTAGTAACCCTGGAAGATTCCATGCTTGGCAACCATAAAATGATTCGCCTCGCTCACCCTGGTCTTTACCATCGCGGCGGCGATGTCAGGGTGATTGTAGGGAGCAAGTGTGTCGCCGATGTCGTGCAATAGGGCGCACACGATGTACTCGTCATCGCGGCCATCACGTTCGGCCCTCGTAGCAGTTTGCAGTGAGTGCTCTAGTCGATCGACAGGGAAGCCGCCCTGGTCCGATCCGAGCCCACGGAGCAAGCTCATCGTGTAGTCGGCCACCTTCGTCTGCGTCTCAACGAGACAGGGCACGATCTTGGCCCAGTCTTCTGCGGTTGATTCTTCGAATGTGGTAAAACTGGTCAGTCCCTCAGTTGTAGTCATGATGAGACTTTAGACCTAGTCGACACTGCCGATAGAAACTCGTGCCAGACAATCTGCCAAAGCGCCCGGTCGCGTTCACGTACCCCGACGACCTCGACCCGATCTGGGTTCGACGGCTACCCGAGCTCGCCTGTGCTGCGAACGCGGTGTCTCTGCTAATGCCCTATGCCGAACCGTATGTTGCACGGTCGATCATTCGGGTTCGTGACGAACTCCCTGAGGAGCTCCGCGAGGTCGCAACCCAATACGTGCGCCAAGAGACGAACCATCACAAAGAGCATTACCGGTTCAACCAGATCATTGAGGGCAAGGTTCGAGGACTCGGCCCACTACTTCGATCCGCTGAATGGGCGTATGGACGCCTCGATCGGCGTTCGATCCATTTTGGTGTTGCGTTCGCTGCTGGCTTCGAAACCGTTGCCTTTGCCTCCGCGCGCTGGGTCGACAATCGCGCCAGCGATCTTTTCATCGGTGCCGACCCGGAAGTCTCGGGCCTCTTTCTCTGGCATCTCGCCGAGGAGGTCGAGCACAAGTCAGTCGCGGACGAGGTGTTGCGGGCGATCGGTGTCTCGCGACTCAAATACGCGGCGGCGATGACCTTGTCCGCAGTCCTTTTGGCCGTCTTTGCGTTCGCGATGACGCAGGTGCTTCTGGCCAATGCGAGGCGCCTCTTTAACCCTGTCGCTCATCTTCGGCTTATGTGGTGGACACTCACGTTCCTCATGGAGGTAGTGCCCGACATGGTCCTCTCGCTTCGCTCGAACCATACGGCAGCCAACTTTGTCGACCCGCCTTACCTCAGCGCGTGGCTCACTCGCTACGACCTCGATACTTTGGACACAAACTCCGGACTGTCGGAGAAGCCAAGCATGACTTCACCTCTGGAAAGCCCAGATTCGAGTCGGCTCTCCCAATAGTGAAGTCCGCCGCCATCAGGTGTCCGAGCTAACACATTGTTGTAGACAAGGGCTACAAACTCGCTCTGCGAAAGCGAGCCGTATCGAGCCACAAACTCGGGCGATTGAGCAAACTCTTGCGACACAACGGAGCGAGGTAGACCGGTGCTGATCCAATGGTGCAGCCCGTCGGTGTCCGGCTCGCGTAGGAAGTAGGCACGATAGAGCCGACCAATTGGTCCCTTACGATCGATCTGTGCCCGGTCACCCTTGGTCTTAGTAACAAACTCAACCGAGTCGGCGAAGCCAAGCATGACGGTTCCTCTGGTGGCTCCCTTGTCGAGCACGCTGCGCCAGTAATCGTGTCCTCCCGCATCAGGGTTACGGTCAAGCACGTTCTTGTACACGAGTCGGACAAACTCATGGTTAGTAAGGGTGCCATAACGGCTCACGAATTCTTGGGAGCCGGCGAATGCTTCTGATACTTCGGCCGCCGCGAGACCCCCGCTAACGAGCTGAACCCAATGCTCAAGCCCAGCCTCATCAGGGAATCGCTTGAAGTACGCGAGATACAGTCCGACAACTTGGTTGTAGATCTGCCGGTGGCGGGTCTCGGTCGTTGCGGCAAGAATCGGCGGCGGTCCCGAGTCGGTTGTGGGTGTGCGCAAGAAACCAAGATCGGTGCCTTGACGGTTGAGAATGTCAGCTGGATTGCCTCCGAGCCACTTGCCGATAATCGTCGAGTAGACGTCGCGATAATCGACGGTCGGGATCATGTTGCCTTGCCCATCGAGAGCAGTGAGGGAGGGAAGCGCGCCGTACACGCCACCTTTCACTCGTCGACCGATTGCCAGCGCAAGACCAGCGTCGCCATGGTCGGTCCCGTTGGATCCGTTTTGCTTTACACGGCGACCGAACTCGCTCATCGCGTACAGCAACGTTCGCCCGGCGAAACGTTCGCTCAGGATCGAGTAGAAGGCCTTGATTCCGTCGTCGAACTCTGAAAGCGCGGCATTGTGACGGAGCGCTTGGTCGGCGTGCGTGTCGAAGTCGCCAAACGTGACAGTAAAGACTCGGATGCCAAGGTCAGCGTTGATGAGTCTGGCCACCATCGTGAGCTGGTTTGCCAGTGAGCGGTCGCCGCCGTCAGCGGTGTAGAGCGCTTCGATTGTCCCCGCGACGTCGAGGGCAAGCTCAGTAGTGTCGGCGAGTTCCTCGGCCAGTTGTCCCCGACCGAACCCTCCCGAACCCAATGCCCGCAACGCCGCGAACTCACGGGCGATATATGGTTCGGCTTCTCGCTGGCGGACAACGCTTGGCATGTTCAAGGGAAGCGCCGACGCGGCGCTGCGTGAACCAGTGGCGACCAAGGGCACACTCGAGCCAATGCTGACACTATGAAAACCGTCGACGTCCCCGGGCAGCCTGTCGACGTATCGCCCAAGCCATCCCGTCGAACTAAGAGTCGATGTCGGTATACCAGACTCAACTCTGGCTGCTGAGTCGAAGTGGCTCAAGCTATTTGCGGGAACACCGACACCCTCGATGAACGCGGCGTGGCCCTGGTCGTATAGCTGCTTTAGTGTCGGTAGGGCGGCGTGAAGCGCCCGGTCAGCGGTGAGGGGCAATGCCGCTTGTGCTTGGATAGCGATGCCGCTCCTTGCTGCGTAATACGCGGGGTTCGTGACGGGAATCAGCGTATTTAGCGGGTCGTTCCCGCCCTCCATCATGATGTGAACGACGATGCCATCGTTGGCTCCGATTGGCGTTGCCGCCGCGGCAATCTGTTCCATCCACACCGGCATCGCGGCGGCTCCGCCAACCGCAGCCATGGTTTGAAGAAAGCGTCGTCGTTGCATCCCGCTTAGGGTTGGTCTGGTCTCGGTGTCACTCATGCGAGCTGGAACTCCGGTGTCATCATCGGTACGAACAGAAGCCCGGCCCGTTCGGACCAACTCCCGCTAGATCCTTGTGCCCGATCGGCCTGTACGAGTTGCTGCACGACCTCGAGGGTTTTTGCCGACGGTGCATAGATACCGAAGAAGTCGAGTGCATGCCTGGCGGCGTCGCTCGCGGAGAGCTGACCAACGGTTTCAAAGGTGCCTTTGTTATAGGAACGCCAGCGGATGGTCGAGGCATATTGCGCTTTTGCCCACGTTGCTGACGAGGTCATCCAGTACTCATTCTGTTTCCAACCCGCCACGTTTGGTGGTTTGAAAGCGGTCTGGCCTAGAGGGTCGAGTTGCCACTCAGGCGAGACCTCGGCTGCGGTGAGGCCTGAGTGGCGAAGGCCGGCAACGACGATCTCGAATGGTGAACGCAGCAGCCCGTTTCGAGCAACGGGCAATCGAAACTCGTCATGCATGAAAACGGCCTTGACCAGAGCGCTGATCTCCCAGCCGCTCGCTATGAAGGTGTTGGCAAGGGCCTGCACTGTGCTGGCGGCGGGGTTCGGGTGCCCGAAGAACGAGAAGACCTTCGTCGCGACAAAGCGAGCCACAAGATCGCGTTTTGGCCCGTCGAGAAGATGGTCGATGATGCCTGGCCCGTCCCAATTCTTGGTGGTGCCGAAGAAGGTCTTCTGCCCGTTGTCGTGTTTGGCGTTGTCGAAGACGTAGTGACCATTCGAATCAAGCCCGTGGCCCGTCCAGGCACGAGCGGACTCTCGAACATCGGCCTCGCTGTAGTTGCCGACGCCGAGAGTGAAGAGCTCCATTAGCTCCCGAGCGAAATTCTCGTTTGGTCGCCCAACCTTGTTTCGTTCGTTGTCGAGGTAGATGAGCATCGCGGGCTGGACACTGACTTCTTTGAGAAGTGTTCGGAAGTTACCGAGACCCTTGGTGCGAAAGAGCTGATTCTGATCGAACATCAGCTGCAAGTCGCCGACCTTGACAAGACTAGAGCAGAGGTAGCCGTGCCAGAACAACACCATTTTCTCGGCAAGCGGTAACTCGATGGTCCGAGATCGTTCCAGCCAGAACCGAGTCATTGCGACATAGCGGGTCCAATGGCCAAGCGACTCGCTGAGATCGGG
>RCMY010001886.1_pt1 | contig 19338 bp, 19 predicted proteins | sample 2041341 | NCBI WGS metagenome assembly RCMY01 (sample SAMN09708234, study PRJNA481090) | Marine sediment metagenome, whole genome shotgun sequencing project. | reverse complement strand
CGTTCTCGGGCATCGTGACTTTCAAAAATGCCAAGGATCTGAAGGAAACAGCGGCGAAACTGCCAGCAGACCGTTTGCTGGTTGAAACCGATGCACCGTTTCTTGCTCCGGTGCCGCATCGCGGAAAGACCGGAGAGCCTGCGTTTGTTGCTGATACGGCTCGCTATCTGGCAGAACTCCGGGGTGAGGAATATGCTGAGCTTTGTGAAACAACCGGTCGGAATTTCTACCAGCTATTCACCAAGGCGCGGCCCTGAATGTGGCTTTAAAGCTGACGATAATGGGATGCGGGACGTCGTCCGGCGTGCCCCGTATCGGCAATGACTGGGGCGCTTGCGACCCGAATGAACCGAAAAACCGGAGAAGCCGGGTTTCGATTTTGGTAGAAAGCTCCACGACCCGGATTTTGGTCGATACATCACCAGATTTGCGGAACCAGTTTCTGGATAATGGCATAGATAGTATCGATGCGGTCATCTGGACGCATGACCACGCCGACCACTGCCATGGGATTGACGATTTGCGAGCGCTATTTCAGCAATCCCGCAAGCCGATATCTGGATATGCACGGCCATTTGCGCTTGACAGCCTGAAGCAGCGCTTCGCCTACGCTTTCCAAGGACATGACTATTATCCGTCGATTTGCGAAGGAATTGCTCTCGAACGCGCTGTCGAAATAGGCGATATTTCGCTCCGCTTTGTCGATCAGCCTCATGGCGGCATAACCTCTGCTGGCCTGCGGTTCCAGCATCAGGGAAAATCCATCTGTTACGCAACTGACTTTGGTGATGTGACGGCGGAAATGAAGGATCTATATCGCAATTGCGATCTGCTTGTCGTCGATGCCTTACGCGACAAGCCGCATCCCACACACGCGCATCTTGATATGACCTTGGCTCTCGTCGACGAAGTGCAGCCGGAATTGAGTTTGCTGACGCATATGGACAACTCGATGGACTATGACCATCTAGTAAGCATGTTGCCGGATCATGTTCGACCCGCTTATGATGGCTATGTGAAAGAAATCTGATTTTGACTGAAGATCAAAATATCAATCTTGTATTCGCTATCGGCGCGCTGTTGCTGGTCGCGAGCGCGTTGTTTTCGCGGCGGATAGGCTTTGGCCAGATCATTCGAACCGCATTGGCATGGGTAGCCATATTCGCCGTATTCATCGTCGGATTCTCCTATCAGCACGAAATATTGGCAGTTTGGAACCGGGTGTCCGGTGATATAACCGGATCCAACGAACAGCGCGTTATTGGGGATACATTGCGGATTCGACAATCTGCCGACGGGCATTTCTGGGCGAGTGCCACGGTCAATCAATTACCCGTACGGTTTCTGATAGACAGCGGCGCGACAACAACAGCGATGACGTTACAAACAGCCCGGAGCGCTGGCATCGAAATAAGTGATAGTCCGTTTCCGATCATATTATCGACCGCGAACGGATCCGTTGAAGCACAGCGCGGCAAGATCCAGTCGCTTCAAATCGGATCGATGGTGGCTAAAGATCTACCGGTCGTCGTTGCGGAAGAATTTGGCGACGCCAATGTGATAGGGATGAATTTTCTGTCCCAACTGAAAAGCTGGAAGGTCGAAGGCAGGGAAATGGTAATGGAGCCGCCGACGGTGGGCTCCCCCGATTGATCTATTGTTTAACATAATATATATTATCAACCTTATTGATGACATAGAACGGAACTGTAATTGATCGACCCCCTGCTAGAAATCATGCGCCGTTTACGTCACCCGTCGGACGGTTGCGAATGGGACAAGGTGCAGACTTTCAAAACGGTTGCGCCTTATACGATCGAAGAAGCCTATGAAGTCGCAGATGCTATCGAACGTGATGATATGGATGCGCTGAAAGATGAACTAGGCGATCTGCTGCTCCAGGTGGTGTTCCACAGCCAGATCGCGGCAGATTCCGACAAATTTGATTTTCACGATGTAGTCGATACGATTTGCGACAAGATGACTCGTCGTCATCCGCATATCTTTGGTGAAGCCGATGAGAGCCCGGGATGGGAACAGCTTAAGGCGGATGAGCGCGATCAATCAGGTCAATCGAGCGCGCTCGATGGGGTCGCCCTGGCCCTGCCCGCTTTGCTACGAGCACAGAAAATCCAGAAACGTGCGGCCCGGGTCGGATTTGACTGGCCAGACAAGGCGCCGGTGAAGGATAAGTTGCTCGAAGAATTGGACGAAGTCGCGGCTGCGATCACAGACGAAGAAGTGCATGAAGAGATTGGAGATTTGCTCTTTTCAGCTGTCAATCTTGCTCGTCATTACAATGTCGATGCGGAGCGTGCTTTATCCGACGCGACTGCGAAATTTACCAAAAGGTTCAATCTGGTAGAATCCAATCTTGTTAAAGATATGCAGGAAATGACGCTAGATGAACTGGAAGCGGAATGGAAGAAAGCCAAGGCAAGCCTGGCCGCCACCTGACGGTTCAATTAAGCGCGTGATATCGGCCCCAGTTTCGCGGCGACATTTCTACTGCCAAAATAAGATTGTCCGAGTCCTGTTCGCTGCTCAGGATCCGGCCATTTTCGTGCAACCAGGCCATCCGTTTCCCGTCGGAAACCGCAATCGTGATCTGCTCGGACTTATAGCCTTCGGACAGTGTCTTTGCGATCAAGTTGACCAAAATGTCCACACCAGCCCCGGTTTCTGCCGAGATTGCGCAGACATTTTCCGGCAAGGGTGCCGAAATTCGCGTATATTGCGGATCCTCCGGACCGATTTTGTCGATCTTGTTCCATGCCTCGATGACCGGAGGTCCCTCTCCAGCATCCTCTGAAACGCCAAGATCAGCCATTATCTGCCTGACATCACGGGCTTGGGCGTCGCTGGCCTCGTGGGAAATATCGCGAACATGGACGACGATATCGGCGGCGCTGACTTCTTCGAGCGTAGCCCGGAAAGCCGCGACCAATTGTGTCGGCAAATCCGAGACAAAGCCAACCGTGTCCGACAATATGGCCTTGTCATAACCCGGCAACGGAAATTCGCGCATCGTCGGATCCAGTGTGGCGAACAGCAGGTCTTCGGCAAAGACATCGGCACCGGTCAACCGGTTGAACAGTGTTGATTTTCCGGCATTTGTATAACCAACCAGCGCAATTACCGGCCATGGCGCACGCTGCCGGCGATCCCTGTGCAGGGCGCGGGTTTTGCGCAAATGAGCCAGATCCTTGCGCAATTTTGCCATCCGGTCCCGGATCATCCGGCGATCGGATTCGATCTGGGTCTCGCCCGGCCCTCCCAGGAATCCGAAACCACCGCGCTGGCGTTCAAGGTGGGTCCAACTACGGACCAAGCGGCCCGCCTGATAGTCGAGATGTGCGAGTTCTACCTGCAAACGGCCTTCTGCCGTCGCCGCTCGGGCACCAAATATCTCCAAGATAAGTCCGGTCCGATCGATGACCTTGACGTCGAGCTTCTCTTCCAGATTGCGTTGCTGAATCGCGCTCAGACTGCCATCCACAATCAATATGCTGGCTTCCTGCTCGGTCATCATTGCGCCGATCTGGTCTACCTGCCCCGATCCGAACAAGGTTGCCGGCTTGGCCTTGCGGACCGAAAAATAGTGAGAAGCTGTCGCAATCAATCCGATCGCCGCGGCCAAACCAACCGCCTCACCAAGTCTGTGCTCCAGTGCAGCCTGGCTGAGCGACACCATGTCAGGATGTACGACCAGCGCCCGACGGCTCTTACTGTCGAGACTTTCCTTCTCAAATGGTATCAATGCGCACCATCATCTGATTGATTATAATCGGCCAGATTAAGCGGCCCGCCTGGTTGCACGGTGGATATCGCGTGTTTGTAGACCAGTTGTGACAGCCCTTCACGTTCCAGCAGGATACAGAACAGATCATAAGCGGACACTTCGCCCTGCAACATTACGCCGTTGACGAGAAACATTGTTACTGGATCATTGCTGTCCCTTACCGCCGTGAGAAACACCTCTTGCAGCACCCCTGCCCTGGTTTTTGCATTTTCCATAAGTTCGGCAAATGGCTTCGTATCAAGCGCTTCGGACGGCATGATCGTCGATATTGCATGTTTATAAACCAGCTGGGATTGACCGTCGCGACGGAGCAATACCGAGAAATTGTCAAACCAGGTCACGATACCCTGGAGCTTGACGCCTTTTACCAGAAACATTGTCACTGGGGTCTTTGATTTCCGCAGGGAGTTGAGAAATAAATCTTGTAGGTTATTGGACTTATCGGTCATTTTTGACTCCAATTATTGGCCATCTTTGTGACGGCATTTTATTGATTTTACGGCGACAACTCACGTTATCGGGGGATCACAAGATTTCATATATGGGATTCTTGCCGTTACGACAACCGCTTAACCGCTCAGATCACTCGAGGTCCGGTTTCTTGCGCGATGCGAGGCCCAGTATTTTCAACTTTCGGTGCAAAGCAGAACGTTCCATGCCGATGAAATTCGCGGTTTTGGAGATATTTCCGGAAAAGCGCCTGATTTGAACCTTCAGATATTCCCGTTCAAAACTCTCTCGTGCTTCTCTCAACGGCGACCCCATCAGCGAAGCGACTCCTTGGTCAAGATCATCATCATTACCCAGCACCTCCGGAGGGAGCATCTCGACTTCGATTTTGGTAAACTTGTCTTTGGGCGCCAAAATGATCGTTCGTTCAATCACATTGCGCAATTGCCTTACATTGCCCGGCCAGTCACAGGCCTGGAGTGCGGCCATTGCTTCGTCCGAGATTTCTGGAGGATGCAAGCGCTGGTCGGCAGCAAAGCGAGCAGCATAATGTTCCACCAGAACCGGAATATCCTCCCGCCGCTGGTTCAACGGCGGCAATATGACCGGAACAACATTGAGGCGATAGAATAGATCTTCCCGGAACCGTTTTTCACGTATTTCTACGTCAAGATCGCGGGAGGTTGCAGACACGACCCGAACGTCGACATTCACTTTTTGCGACCCGCCAAGCCGGTTGAAACTCTGTTCAGTCAAAACCCGCAAAATCTTGCCCTGCGTGTCGAGCGGCATGTCGGCGACTTCATCGATGAACAAGGTCCCGCCATGGGCCTCTTCCATCAATCCGGTTTTTTCTATTTTCCCGTTACGTTCGGTGCCGAAAAGCTCCTCTTCAACGCTTTCCGGGGAAAGCCTCGCTGCGCTGATGGTGACAAAGGCGGCGTTGGACCGAGAACTCCAATTGTGCATCAAGCGCGCAGCAACTTCTTTGCCCACGCCCGCCGGCCCCGAAATTAGCAGGCGGCTGCCAGTGCCGGCTACCCGCTTCAACGTGGCTCTAACATTGTTTACGGCGGCCGAATTTCCGGTCAATTCATCAGCGAAACCGACCCTTGCCTTGAGAATTTCATTCTCACGGCGGAGGCGCTCTGTTTCGGTCGCTCTCGCCACCAGATGCAGGAGATGTTCGGCTTCAAACGGCTTTTCGATAAAATCGACAGCGCCCTGAGAGATAGCGGCGACCGCGGTGTCTATATTGCCATGGCCGGAGATCACGATGATCGGCAATTTGGCATCAAGTTGCTTCAGCTCGCTCAGTAACTCCAGACCATCCAGTCTCGAGCCTCTCAGCCATACATCGAGTAAAACCAGCGAAGGCCTGCGCTCGTTTACCGCAGCCAGAGCAGCATCACTGTCGGCGGCCACCCGCGTAGTATAACCCTCATCTTCCAAGACACCGGATATCAAGTCTCGAATATCGGGCTCGTCGTCGACAACTAAAATATCTAACGCCATGCTGAACCTCTAATCCCTATTTCTCGATTTCTGTCATTTGGCCGTCACTGTCAGCGGAGCCGGACTGCTCCCCACTTGGGGCCTCTGCGGCCCCATGAGATAATCTTGCCAGCTTGGATGGACTGAACCTGATTGCCACTTTCGTTCCGCCACCTGGTGCATCGTCGAATTTCATTTCTCCGAAATGCTCCTCGACTATCTTCTTCACGATCGCCAATCCCAATCCGGTTCCACTGGCGCGCGTCGTCATATACGGCTCGACGATCCGGTCCCGTTCGATCGGTAGACCAATACCATTGTCGGTCAGTTCGACGACGACCATCTGGTTTTCCATCCGAGCAGCAAGCTCTATTTCACCGTCGGATATCTGAAAATCTTCGCTGGACTCAGCTTTCTGCTGAATGGCTTCCGCCGCATTTTTAATAATATTGGTCAATGCCTGACCCAATTGCCTACGATCACAAACAAGTTCTATCGGCTGATCATCGGATAAAAAGTTAAACGCCATGCTTGGGTAGGCCACACCCTGCATGAACAAGGCCTGTTTCAGAATGTCATCGAGATTTTCCTCACGGAAGACCGGCTTCGGCATTCTCGCAAAGGAAGAGAATTCGTCGACGATATTCCTCAGATCTCCGACCTGCCGGACAATCGTGTTTGTAAGATTGTCGAATATGGCCGCATCGTCTTTTATATGCGCCCCAAATCTGCGTTGAAGCCGTTCGGCGGCCAATTGAATGGGGGTCAAAGGATTCTTGATCTCATGAGCAATCCGCCGAGCGACATCTGACCATGCCGCCCGTCGTTGATCCAGCAACTGCTGGGTTATGTCCTCGAATGTGATCACATGACCGGTCGGACCCCCAACTATTTTGACCGCAAGCGTCCGGATATCCGAATCGGAGGAAAATTCGATGATGCTATTCTCCACGCCATCCTGAATTAACTCTGCAAATTGGGGCGCGGCTTCCCCGATATCGACATCGAGCAGATCATCGACACTTTTCGAGAGCAGTGATTGCGCTTGAGAGTTGACCAGCTTGATCTCGCCCTTCTCGTCGAGACTGATGATACCTGCCGTGACCGATTCCAGCACGGCTTCGATAAACGCCCGCCTGCTGCCAAGCTGTTCATTGGCCGTAATCAGAGCCGTTGTTTGCGTTTCCAACCGCTCGGTCATCCGGTTAAAAGCCCGTCCCAAAGTCCCAATCTCGTCATTGTCAAACGCCCCCGGCACCCGGGTAGCCAGATCGCCTTCGGTGACCCGCTTCGCGGCGTGAACCAAGTCGCTGACCGGTTTGACCATCCGGTCGGCAACGACCAGTGCAATCCACAATACCAGGCCTACGATGAGCAAGGAAATAACAAATAGAGCAATGTTGAACTGTAGTTGCAGGCTTCGTGATCGAGAGAAAAGCTCTTCATAATCTGCTAGAACAGATTGCGCTCGTTCCCACTGGCTTAAAGCCAACATATCCGAATCCCGCGCAGCGTACAGAAATATACGCGATTCGAGGTCGAGCGCTGTCACCGCTTCGATCTTGTCTGGCCGGGCGGTCACGACATAGTTTTTCCCCTGCTGAAGCTGCTTGAGCACGGCGTCTGTTATCTTGGGATTTTGATCCCCATCATCGGGGTCAACGGCAGCTGCGGTCCGCGCGACACCATCCTCACCATATTCGATAATGGCCGATTCATTCAACTTTCGCGACAATACCTGGAAGACATAGCCTTCAGCAAATTCGGGACTCTCAAGATCTGCTTGCTGCAAATAATTGCGCAAATCATTGGCCATGGTGATGGTTTCTTCGCCGACTTCTCGTTGATTTTGCTCATAATAACCTCGCGCCAGATCATTGGCATTTTCCAGCATGCCCCTTGCCCGATCGGAAAACCAGAATTCCACACCATATTGAAAAAGCAGTGAAGCAAAAATAACCACAAGCAACATCGGGATGCTCGCGACCAGAGAGAATAGAGCTACCAGCCGGACGTGCAGCCGGCCCTTGCTTCCGATCGAGGATTTGGCGGCCCTTCCTCTTGCAATCCTTCGTCCAAACAGGACCAGCAAGGTCATGGCCGGAATCAAATTTGCAACCAGCAGCGCGGCGGTCAACGGAGGTGAAATGAAATCGGTTTGATCTGATTGCCGGCTCAGCAGCAAATAGGTGGCGACCATTATTACGCCAAAAAGCAGGAAAACAACCCATTCGACCCGTCTCATCACGGCTTCCCGCTCTGCCATGAGCGAGAGGCGCCGCAGCCAGTAAGCCACGCGCTTCTCTTGAGAATGGTTTGAAACCGTCATTGTGCTTTCAATACAACAGTTTCGTTGCAGTAAAAGCACTTATATTGCAAAAATATCACGGTTCGGCGAACGAAACGGTCACTTCGTCGTAGCCTGCTATTTGGATTCGCTCGGATCAATTTGATATTCGTTGAGTTTTTTACGCAGAGTATTGCGATTTATACCCAATATTTTTGCTGCCTTGATTTGATTTCCATGGGCGTGGTGCATCATTTCGGTCAACAGTGGTTTCTCAAATTTCTCCAATGCCTTCGTATACAGATTCTCTTTTTCTGGACTAGCCATCAACTCCAGCACGATTGATTTGATGTGGCCTTCAAATTCCAGACCCTCGGATTCAACCCGATCCTCGCCACGCTCTGCTGCAAGAATCTGACGGATGGCATCTTCCGAAAGCGTATCCTCTCTACCGGTTACTACAAGCCGATAAATGACATTTTTGAGTTCGCGGACATTGCCTCTCCAATAGTGATGGCAGAGCAAGTTCATCCCTTCTTGCGAAATCTGCTTGTGAGGCAAGCCTTCTGTCACTGCCAGCTTGAGAAAATGGGTTGCTAGCGCCGGAATGTCACTGGCCCGCTCTCTGAGAGGGGGCAATTCAATCGGCACGACATTGATCCGGTAATATAAATCCTCCCGAAATTTTCCCTGCTGAATCAATTCAAGAAAATTATGATTAGTTGCGGCGATGATCCGGACGTTCAGCTTGACTAGCCCTTTGCCACCGACCCGGTTTATTTCACCCGACTGAAGGGCCCGCAAAAGCCGGGTCTGGGCATGCATCGGCATATCGCCAATCTCGTCCAGAAAAAGAGTCCCGCCCTGCGCTTGTTCAAACTTGCCAGAAGCACTTGCAACAGCGCCGGTAAAGGCTCCTTTTTCATGCCCGAATAGCTCGGCCTCAATCAATTCCGAAGGAATCGCCGCCATATTCACCGCGATGAATGGGCCGGACTTCCGGTGTCCGAGGCCGTGAATGGCCTCCGCTACCAATTCCTTGCCTGTGCCGGATTCCCCCAAGACGAGAACCGACAGGTCGTTTTTCAGTAGCCGGGCGATCATCCGATAAACTTCCTGCATCGCCGGGCTTCGACCGACGAGCGGCAGGCTTTCTTCGTCCATCGACGGGGCAATCGGCAGAATGTTTTTTGGCTTCAATGCCTGACCGACGACTTCAACCAGTTCATCAAGATCAAACGGCTTGGGTAAATATTCGAACGCCCCGGTTTCCGAAGCCCGCACTGCGGTGTTGAGGGTATTCTGGGCAGAAATGATAATGATCGGAATATCCGGATGAGTAGCTTTCACCGTATCCAGCGACGAAATCCCGTCGCCCTCTCCCAGTCCGACATCGGTCAGCAACAGATCATAACTGCTGCTGGCCATCAGCGCGTCACGTTCGGCTATCGATTTGCAGCTTTCAACTTCATAGCCGTCTGCCCGCAGAGCGGTGATGATGACGTGACTGACCGACAAATCGTCTTCGACCAATATGATTTTTTCATTCGCCATAAATTGTCCTGACGTCAGTTTTTGGGAGCGACGGGAAGAAACAGGGTGAACCGGCTCATCTCGTCATGGTTTTCGCGATCGTACCGGATCCGCCCGTTCATATCGCGCATGAGCTTCTTCACCAGAGCGAGACCCAGCCCCTGCCCCTCCTTCTTGGTTGAGACAAATGCTGAGAATATCTCTCGTTCGAGCTCTGGTGGCACGCCGGGACCATTGTCACACACCATGATTTGAATGGGCAAGCGAATGGCCTCGGTTTCTCCGTGTGCGGACAAGGAGGCTCCAAAGCTGTAACGCGTTACGATCCGAATCTCCGGATCTGGCAGATGTTTGGTGGCGTCCACGGCATTGGCAAGCAGGTTAGTCAAAACTTGCATCATGGCCTCCGGGTCAACCAGCGCATCTGGCAGAGACGGATCAAATTTGTCCTTGATTTTCACGATCTGGCCCGTGGCCGCCTCAATCGATCGCCGCGCACGGTCTATCAGCGTATGGATATTAACCGCTTTCGTTTGGGCTGGCTGATTGGAAGACAAGGTCTGCATTCTATTGAGCAGGCTGACCACCCGCTCGACCTCCGCAATGATCATCTGGGTCAGGGTTTTTTGGGATTGATCCATTTGCCGATCCAAGAGTTGAGCGGCACCCCTTATCGCGGCGAGTGGATTTTTGATTTCGTGACTGAGGATGTCGGGAGCGCGGATCGCCAGATTTGACGGATCGCTATTTTCACTCTCGAGAATCGGGCCGTCTTGCGGCATCAGCGACAAGGAGATCAATCGCCAGTCGGACCCGGACGCTAGAGGATGAATGTCAAAATCGACTATTCCCAATTTGCGCTCGTCGCTCGACACCATCACATTACGAGCGGTGAGACTGATTTCCTGTTCGATCAAAGCTGCATCGAGCCTCGGGTCCGAAAAGCGCAGTATATCATTGATCTTGCGACCAATCAGATGTTTGGCACTCGTACCGAACAACGCTTCGCCAGCGGGATTGATCCGGCTAATCAGATGACCGGAATCCACTACCATTAGCGCATGGTTGATTCCGGCCAGAATTTGTTCTCCGGACGGACATTCGGCCATCAAGCTGCGGCTTTGTTAAGCCAGGGAGTGTAAAATTCCTCCAGCATTTTTAGTACGATATGGGGATTTGGCTCCTTGTTTGCCTGATTCCGGAATTCAGCAGACCCGGGCAGTCCCTTGGTATACCAACCGATATGTTTCCGAGCGACCTTGGCACCGACCTCTTCACCGTAGAGTTTCAACATGTCGCGATAATGTTCATCCAGAATCGCATATTGGGTTGCGATATCGGGGTCAGCTATTGTCTCTCCGGTTTTAAACCAGTGCATGAACTGCCCCAATAACCAAGGTTTGCCATAAGCGCCGCGACCAATCATCACACCATCCGCGCCGCTTTGTTCGAGCGCAGCCTGGCCGTCTTCGATCGTGCAGATGTCGCCGTTAACGATTACCGGCAGGGAAACGGCCTGTTTGACTTTGCTGACAAATGTCCAGTCGGCGCTGTCCCGATACATCTGGCAACGGGTTCTTCCGTGCACCACGATCATTTTGGCGCCAAGATCCTCTGCAATATGCGCCAGTTCCGGAGCGTTCAGGCTTTGATGATCCCAGCCCATACGCATTTTGACGGTCACCGGCACATTGACCGCCTCTACGGTCGCCTTGATCAGCGATGCTGCTAACGGAAGATCGCGCATCAGAGCCGACCCGGCATCGCCATTGACGACCTTTTTAACGGGGCAACCCATATTAATGTCGATAATCTGCGCGCCGCGATCCGCATTGAGCCTAGCGGCATCGGCCATTACAACAGGATCACAACCGGCAAGCTGCATCGACACCGGTTCCTCGGTCGGGTCCCATGCGCATTTCTGCAAGGATTGGCGGGTTTCCCGGATCATCGCCTGGCTGGCGATCATTTCCGTGACGTTGAGCCCGGAACCAAAGCGGCGGACCAGTTTGCGAAAGGGCAAATCGGTGACGCCGGTCATCGGCGCCAGAATTACCGGGCTTTCTATTTTGATATTGCCTATCGAAATGGGGAGAAGTTTCATTGGTACTGCCTAAAATTTAAGCACCCCTTATCGACAAATCTATTTTGAGGCAAGAATTGCTTCGGGCGAATTGTGCGCGTAGATCGCAACCCATGGTTGAAGTCAGAGATCCTTCCGAGAAAACCCATGCGTTGATCGTGGCCGCCGGCGTCGGTGCACGGGCCGGACTCGACCTCCCCAAACAATTTGAACTGGTCAACGGTAAACCAATGGTTCGCCACAGCGTGGAGAGATTTCTATCGAACCCTGCCATAGATCATGTCTGGATCGTCGTCGGCGAGGGTCAGGAGGAGCAACTCCACGAGGCACTATCCCCTATTTCCGAATATAGGCTCGTTATCGGCGGCGAAACGCGCCAGCGATCGGTTTTCAACGGCCTGACAGCAATTAGGGATGGTGGTGGCGCCAAGAACATTCTTGTTCACGATGCGGCCCGGCCTTTTGTTCCGGATCGGGTGATCGATGATCTGCTTGATCGCCTGGAGACAGCACCCGCTGCGATCCCGATTTTGCCCAGTGTTGATACGATAGTGCAATTGGCTGACGAACTATTGGACAGGACCCTGGACCGCAGCAACTTGTGGCGGGTTCAAACACCGCAAGCCTTTCACTTTGCGAAACTCATGACTGCGCACGAACGCTTTCCTGCCGATCAGAACGCCAGTGATGATGCGCAGATTTTCAAAGCGGCAGGCCATCATGTGGCGGTGGTCGATGGCGATGAGGCCTTGAAAAAATACACTTTACCGAATGATTTCTTCGGGGACAGGAAACAGGATATGCGCCAGACACGCACCGGCATGGGTTATGATGTCCACCGGTTGGCCGGTGGCGAGGATTTGTGGTTGGGCGGGGTTAAAATCGACCATGACAAGGGCCTTGTCGGACACAGCGATGCCGATGTGCTGCTCCATGCGCTAACCGATGCCTTACTCGGCGCTGCAGCCGCCGGTGACATTGGCGACCATTTTCCTCCATCGGACCCCCAGTGGCGCGGCGTGGCTTCCACCAGATTCGTCGAACATGCCGCTTCGCTCATCGCGGAGAAAGGTGGTATCATCCATAATGTAGATATGACGGTCATCTGCGAAGCCCCCAAGATCAAACCACATCGCGAAACGATTCGGCTGAATATTGCAGAAATATTGTCGATCGGAATCGACCGGGTCAGCATAAAGGCGACCACCACCGAGCGATTGGGCTTTACCGGTCGTGAAGAGGGAATAGCCGCACAGGCAATTGCCACGATTTCATTGGAGGAAAACTAATGCACAAGAAACTCATGGCCGGACTGGCACTCTCCGCTCTGGCCCAGTCCGTATCCGCGCAAACCGTAGCTCCGCCAAAATGCGTGAGCGTCGCGCAAGCCGAAGCGCTGGTTACTTATCTTTTGCCGACCGCAGTGCAGGCCAGTCGAGTCAAATGTGCAGCAAGCCTGCCAGCGACGACGCCCTTGTTGAAGAAAAATTCCGAACAACTGGCGAAATATCGTGCCGCGTCCGAAGCCGCCTGGCCGCAAGCAAAGAGCGCAGTTGCGGTGCTGGCTGGCGAAAAGTTGCCACCAGAAATTGACGATACACTTTTGCGACCGATCACCGACGCCATGTTCACCAGTCTCATTGGCGAAGAAATCAAACCCAAGGATTGCGATTTGATCGCCAAGATTTATCATGATCTGGAGCCGATGCCTTCATCAAATCTGGCGAGTCTGGCTATCTCGATCGTGCAGGCAGCAACCAAAGACGACAAGAAGCAGGATATTCCCATTTGCAAAGCACCGGCATGATGGTCTAACGGCGCCGGTCTATGGAAAACCTCCTCCCCCCAGAACTTGTTGCGTTGGCGACAACGGTTATCGAGAAGAATCGCGCCGCCGGGCGACGGATCACGGTTGCAGAAAGCTGCACCGGCGGTCTGGTTGCAGCTGCGCTCACCGAAGTGCCGGGCAGCAGCGATGTGTTCGACTGCGGTTTCAACACTTATTCCAACGAAGCGAAACAGAAGATGCTCGGGGTGAGCAGCGATTTGCTCGAGACCTTCGGCGCCGTTTCGATCGCCGTAGCTTGGGAAATGGCCCAAGGCGCGCTCAAACATTCCGATTGTGATGTTGCGGTGGCGATTACCGGTGTGGCAGGCCCTGGCGGCGGTACCGAGAAAAAGCCGGTTGGCACTGTGGTATTTGCCAAGGCCGAAAAAGGGCGGGATACGGACGATGTGATTGCCGACCGGAAGAATTTTGGCGACGACAAGAGCCGCGCCGATATCCGGCTTCAGGCAGTGCTCGTAGCGCTCGAACTGCTGTTGCCGGAAGACAAAGAGTAGCTGCTGCCATAGACTTCGCCAGCGCGATCGACAAAGGCACTGGTCATCTTGTGCAATGCCTTGGCGAACATCTGACCCGCCAGTTTCTGGAAAATCCGGTTTTTAAACGTGAATTCAACGTAGAAATCGACATGGCACCCGCCGCCATCACGCGGCCTGAAGCGCCATTCATTGTGGAGCTGCTTCAACGGACCGTCGAGATAATCGACGTCGATCGCCTGATTATAGGATTTGATCACCCGCGATGAAAATTGTTCGCGCAGGCCTTTGAACCCGACCAGAACATCCGCGAGCATTTCGGTTTCGCTGTCCGACCTGATCCGCGTTCCTACAACCCACGGCAGAAATTCCTGATAAAGCCCGACATCGGCGACCAGCGCATACATTTGTCCGGCGCTGTAAGGTAGATCGCGGGTTTCTCTATGGACGGGCATTCGAAGCACCTGAACGCGCCAGTTTTTCCTCACGAGCCTGGCGCATCTTGGCGAAATCATCTCCGGCATGATAGCTCGACCGGGTCAGCGGGCTCGAGGCGACAAGCAAGAAGCCCTTGGCGCGGGCGACCGATGCATAAGCATCAAAAGCCTGCGGCGTGACAAATTCGCTAACCTTCACATGTTTGGTGGTCGGTTGGAGATATTGGCCCATGGTCAGGAAATCGACACCGGCGCTGCGCATATCGTCCATCACCTGATGGACTTCCAGTCGCTGTTCGCTCAGTCCGAGCATGACGCCTGATTTCGTAAATATGGAAGGATCAAGCCGCTTGACCTGTTCGAGCAGCCGTAGCGAGGCGTAATAGCGCGCGCCTGGCCGGATCGTTGGGTAGAGCCGTGGCACCGTCTCGAGATTATGATTATAGACATCGGGTCGCGCGGCGACGATTGCTTCAACCGCAGCCTCGGTCTTGTTGCGGAAGTCCGGGGTCAGTATTTCAATCGTGGTTTTCGGTGTCGTCCGGCGCAAGGCCTCGATCACCTTGACGAACTGGCTCGCTCCGCCATCGGCCAGATCATCGCGATCGACCGAGGTTACGACGATATGTTCGAGCCCGAGCTTGGCCGCGGCATCGGCGGTATGCTGAGGTTCCAGCGCATCGACAGCCATCGGCATGCCGGTCTTGACGTTACAGAAGGCACAGGCCCGGGTGCAGACATCGCCGAGGATCATCACTGTTGCGTGTTTCTTGGTCCAGCATTCGCCGATATTCGGACAGGCCGCTTCTTCGCACACTGTGTTCAGCTTATGCTCGCGCATCAGCGCCCGGGTTTTTTCAAATTCAGCGCCCATCGGGGCCTTGACGCGAATCCAGTCGGGCTTGCGCAGCCGCTGCGGGGGACTGTCGGGCGTTGCGATTTTGGTGATTTCGTTCATTTCTATCAGATAGCGATGCACATCCCGCTTGCCAACCGGCATTTGGTTGCTAATCCCCACCCAATCAATTTAGTTTCATGCAATGGAAGAGCGGGGGTATCATGATTGTCGAGACACTCACATCGCCTGTCATCCTGTTTTTCATACTGGGATTTCTGGCGGCGGTCATCCGGTCCGACCTGACCATTCCCGAACCGTTCGCCAAAGCAATGTCGATCTACTTGATGGCCGCCATTGGCTTGAAGGGCGGCGTCGAGGTTGCATCGACAGGATTTACAACCGAATTGGCAACAGCTGCTGCGGCCGGACTTGCATTGAGTTTCACCTTGCCGGTCATCGCCTTTTATCTGTTGAAAACCATCGGGAAGCTGGGGCCGATTGATGCCGGAGCGGTCTCCGCGCATTATGGCTCGGTGAGCGTGGTAACCTTTGTGACCGCAATTGAACTGCTGACAAACCAGGGCCTGAAACCGGATGGCTTCATGGTCGCCGTCATGGCGTTGATGGAAACGCCGGCCATTATCACCGGATTGTTGCTCGTCCGGGCTGCCAGCGCGAAAACTGCAAACGCAGATAATAGCGGCAGCAATCTCGCGCACGAGGTTTTGACCAATGGTTCTGTCGTCCTGCTGATCGGTGCCTTTCTGATCGGCATGATTGCCGGAGAAGAAGGCTTTGCTCCGGTCAAGCCGCTGTTTGATGTCGGTTTCAAAGGCGTGCTCTGCCTTTTCCTGCTGGATATGGGATTATTGGCAGCACGACGGCTTTTGCAAAGCAGAAAAATTACCTTTTCACTTGCGGTTCTTGGGGTGGCAATGCCGATCATCAACGGCGTTATCGGGACACTTCTCGGGACATTTATCGGTCTCGACATCGGCTCGGCAGCGATCATGGGCGTACTCGCGGCCAGCGCCTCCTATATTGCGGTCCCGGCAGCGATGCGCCTCGCCCTGCCCCAGGCAGATCCCGGCATATATCTGTCGATGTCGCTCGGTATAACCTTCCCTTTCAACATCATTTTCGGTATCTCGCTGTTCACAGCAATTGCCAAGGCTTTGGGGTAAATATGGTCAAAACCGTACAGCGAAAACGGATCGAGATATTGGTCGACACGCCGCTCATCCCGAAGATAATCAAGCTGGTGAAGGATGTCGACATATCCGGCTGGAGCGTGATCAAAATCATCTCCGGCGGTAATCGTGAAGGCCGTTGGGACCATGACGAAGTTACCGGCGCTGCCTCCAAATCCATCGTGCTGATGATTGCCAATCAGGAAAAGGCAAATCTTCTGGCCGATAAAGTTGCCCCCTTGTTAGAAAGCCACGGCTTGCTGATCACCATCGGCAATGTCGAAGTGGTTCGCGGAGATCGATTCTAATGCCTGAATTCAATGCCCTGCTCGAGGGCTACCACCGGTTCAAGGAATATAGTTATCCCCGCCAGAAGGCCCGCTATGACGAGCTGTCAGGTGGCCAGAATCCTCCAGTGATGGTGATTTCCTGCTGCGACAGCCGGGTTGATCCGGCGACAATATTTGATACCGGGCCAGGACAGATGTTTGCGTTACGCAATGTCGCCAATCTGGTCCCGCCTTATGATGACGCCGGCGGTATCCACGGTGCTTCGGCGGCGATTGAATTTGGAGTTACCGGGCTCAACGTCAGCCATATAGTCGTCATGGGTCATGGTCAGTGCGGCGGAATCAACGCAGCATTGAAGGGCGAAGACCTGGGCGTGACCGGCCATAGCTTCGTCGACAAATGGATGGGCATCATATCCGAGGCCAAAGCGCAGGTCCTTGCGAGATCTCCTGCCGATCCGCAACGCGAGCTGGAATGGGAAGCGATCAAGACCAGCCTGGCTAATCTGCGCACTTTTCCTTTTATCGCAGAACGCGAGAAGCGCGGGGAATTGAAGCTCCACGGAACTTGGTATGCGATTGGCGAGGCGAAATTATTCACGCTCGACGAGGAATCGGGAGAGTTTTCTGCGGTCGAATGAATGAATTCAAACGCGATCCGCATATTTTCGGGGCCTCCCCACAACCGACCGATGAACTTTACACATTTTACACTGTTATAAAAAAATGGCTGCTTCTGCGTTCGGGCTGAAGACCATTGTGCGCGCGAAGCGATGATCGCGCGATCGGGATGGCAAATATGTCAAAGAGCCGCGCAAAGCATAATCCATCGCGTTTCGTGTAGGACAGCATTTTTTCCGCTTGAACACCCTCCCCTCGCGGTCCATCTTGGCATGATGAACCAACATAATGACAATATCGCCCTGCTGATCGACTCCGACAATGCCAGCCACAATGGCCTCGATCCGGTGCTCACCGCGCTGGCCGAACTGGGCACGGTCAATATCCGCCGGGCATATGGGAACTGGCGCAAGCAGTCGCTCAAGGGCTGGGTCGATATCCTCCACAAATATGGCATCGAACCACAGCAGCAGTTCGATATGACAAAAGGCAAGAATGCCACCGATATGAAGATGACCATCGATGCGATGGACTTGCTGTTCCGCGGCAATGTGACCGGTTTCGGGATCATGAGCAGCGACAGCGACTTCATGCCGTTGGCAATGCGGATCCGGCAGGAGGGCCTGCCGGTCTACGGCTTTGGTAGCGCCAAGACTCCGGAAGCGTTCAAGCAGGCTTGCAGCCGGTTTATTGATGTCGATGCGCTGATCAAGGCTGACAAGCGTCATCGTGGCGGTACCCGGAGCGACATCAAGGCACAGCCAAAACCGGAAGTCGTCAGCGGTGCCAGCGAAAGCAGTCGTAAAGTGGATGACGAGTTGCTCGACCTGTTGATCGACGCCTATATGGCGACCAAACGCGATGCCGAAGGCTATGCCAGCTTGAGCGAAGTCGGCAAGATTGCCGGGAACCGATCAAGTTTTGACGTGCGAAACTATGGCTTTTCACGGCTGTCGGAAATGTTCGAATCAGTTCCTAACTTTCAGACAAAACGCGATGATAATGGGCAGTTATTTGTGAAACGATTGCGATAAGCGTATCTTCTCCCGTAGGGGAGACGGATATCGAGCCTTATGAGCAAAGCGAATTAGGTGGCGTTGGATGAGGCTGTTCTTCCATCCGAAGCGCAGTACACCCTCATCCAGCTCCGACTTGGCAGCAAGCTGCCAAGTCTCGACATCCCTCTCCCTCACGGGAGAAGGCTCACCCTCCCAGAAACGCAACGGGTGACTCGCGGGCCAAAATCGTTATGACCGTCTCATGCAAACCGGAGCCCTGATCACACTCGCCCTTTATTTCGTTGGCATGTTGGCCATCGGATTTTATGCTTGGCGCAAATCCACCGATAGCAGCGAAGGCTATTTGCTCGGCGGGCGACAGCTCAGTCCGGCAGTAGCCGCCCTGTCCGCTGGTGCTTCAGACATGTCGGGCTGGCTGCTGCTAGGCCTGCCCGGTGCGCTTTATGCGGCAGGACTGGTCGAAGTATGGATCGGCATCGGACTGTTCTTTGGCGCTTTGGTGAACTGGATCGTGGTGGCTCCGCGCCTGCGTGAACAGACCGAAAGACTGGGCAACGCCCTCACCATCCCCGAATTTCTCGCCAACCGCTTCCCCGACAAGGCGCTCGCACTGCGGGTGACATCGGCGATCATCATCGTCCTGTTCTTCGCGGTCTATACTGCGGCGGGCCTTGTCGGCGGCGGAAAATTGTTCGAAACCAGCTTCGCCGGCCTGTTTGGCAACACCGGAATGAGCGACTATATGACCGGCATCTGGATGACCGCAGGCGTAGTTCTCGCTTACACAATGATCGGCGGCTTTCTGGCAGTCAGCCTGACCGATTTTGTCCAGGGCTGCATCATGGTCGTTGCGCTGGTGCTGATGCCGATCGTTGTGCTTACCAATGATGGCGGGATCAGCGCGGTCTCGACCCAGTTAAACGCAATCGACCCGAATTTCCTCAGCCTGACCGCCGGACTTTCTTTCATCGG
>RCMY010001884.1_pt1 | contig 19356 bp, 13 predicted proteins | sample 2041341 | NCBI WGS metagenome assembly RCMY01 (sample SAMN09708234, study PRJNA481090) | Marine sediment metagenome, whole genome shotgun sequencing project. | reverse complement strand
AAGATGTCATAGGTCTACGATCACATGTACGTAAAGAACCTCTATATTTGTATAAACTCAATCTACCAGAAATTTACACCAAGCCTTTGTTACTTAATTTTCTTCGTAAAGCGCATGCATTAAATCAGCAAGCTGAATTTTATAATTCGGTTATCGATAACTGTATGACAGGAATGTTGTCTGAGTCACATCAATTTAAAGGTCTCAGTTCTTGGTTGGATAAACGAATATTACTGCCGGGGAGTTCTGATGAACTCGCTTATGAATTGAAATATATTGATACTAGCAAGCCTTTTAATCAGGTTCACGAAGAAGCACTTATCAATCCTGAGAGTACTGAATTAGATGACCCTGAGTTTTCCAGAAAAATTCGCCTGTAAAATGGCTATAATAATTTTATGCAACGACTAATACGCTATTTAACCTTCTTAGTACTCTCGGTATTTTTGTTTTTCCCAATTTGGGTAATCCATTTGTTTTTTAAATTACCTTCAAATGAAGCTAACTGGAAAATACAATACTCACAGCTCCCAGTAATTGATTTGAGTGATGATGAAATACGAGTTGATAATCTACGGGACTTTCGTTACAACAAAGATAAATCGGTTGCACAAGCAAACTTTAAAAATGAAATTTACTATTTATCAAAAATGAAAAAAGTGTGGTACGGAATTTCTAACTTCGGCCCCAATGGACTGGCTCATGTTTTATTGAGTTTTGAATTTTCAGATGGTAAATATTTAGTAGTTTCAATAGAAGCGCGATTAAAACAAAAACATAAGTCTTATAACGCCTTACGCGGCCTATTTGGTACTTATACTAAGACTATAGTGCTGGCAACAGAGCAAGACGTTATCGGCTTGCGCACCCATATACGCAAAGAAAAAGTATATCTTTACCCTCTTGAAATTTCCGAACTTTACACAAAAGCTTTACTGCTTAACTATTTGGGACGAGCACAAGCCTTAAACGTTCAGGCCGCATTTTATAATTCAATTCTAGATAATTGCATGACCGGATTATTAGAAGAGTCGCATGACTATGACAGTGTTGCTTCTTGGATGGATAAGCGAATACTTTTACCCGGCTACTCTGACCAACTCGCTTATGAAAATGAGTTTATTGATACCTCGCGCCCTTTTACTGAAGTCAAACAAAGCGCCTTAGTTGTGCCTGACAATTTTTCAATTGACGATGAAAGTTTTTCAAGATTAATACGCCTATAAGCTTTCTTAGTACGGTCCATCAACCAAGCGCTGAGATATCCACCAAATATTTCCTTGCGGATCTTTAATACCGCCCTGCCTATCCTTATAATGCATATCTGCGACTGGCATAATTTCACTTGCACCACACTCAATAGCTTTGGCCATTGCTGTATTAGCATCTTCTACATAGAGGTAATAGGCTGCTGTCATTACTTTCAAAAAATCATCGGATTGTGTCAGCATTAGCATTGCATTACCAATTCGTATTTGGCTATTTGCAATGGTGCCATTTGGACGACGGGAAGTTCCAATGTCTTCAGCAGCAAAAGCCTTAATTAAAAACTCAAGATACGCATCAGCATCCTGCACGATTAGGTATGGTGTTACTGTTGTAAATCCAGGAGGTATAAACATGCCTTACTCCTATTTTATTTAGTTATTAAACATGTTGATCAATTAGTATTTGATTGCCATCTGGGTCTATTAATACCGAACTAGCAGGACCGCTAGTACTTTCATCTGCTTGTCGATGAAAGTCTAGCCCTTGAGCTTTTAAACTCTTTTGAATTTCTCGCACATCGGCAAATTCTTCTAATGTGTTTCCAAAATTATCCCATCCAGGATTAAAGGTTAAAATGTTTTCTTTAAACATACCTTCAAACAAACCCACCGTATTAATGCCATTTTGCATAATCAGGTAATTCATATCTTGATTACCTGCAATTTTCTTAAAACCTAGTTTTTCATAAAAATCTTTTGATTTAGCAATATTATTTACTGCCAGGCTAATTGAAAATTTCCCAAGCTTCATGCTGTTCCCCTGTTTTAAGACTTTTAAAGTTTATTTAAACTATTACTCTTGCCATTTTAACGCATATAAATTAAATACACAGATAATATATGTACAAAATATAGTACATATTGTACAATTTACTCTATCTACTAAATGGAGCCAAATTATGAGAATGCGGGTTGTGAATTTTTCGGAAGCGCGTCAAAGATTGAAGTCCGTGTTGGATAGTGTGGCCTCAGATACCGATTTTACTGTGGTAACTCGTCGCGATGCTGAGGATGTAGTTGTAATGTCGATGACAATGTTTAATAAAATGGTAGAAACATTAGGCTTTCCAGAAGCCGAAAACCAATCAGAGTAATTGTACATTCCCATATTAAGAACCAAATTTTAAGAGCATAATCGACGATTTTAGCGACATTTGATAGATCCTTTAGTTTGTCAAATTAAGAAGTGACCTATTTCGCTGCATTTAGAGACACAATCGATGCATTTGGTTACATTGGCAACTACCAATCTTCATTATACTTATGCTCTATAAGCATAGTTAAGCTTGCTCCCATTGAGGGTTTATGCTATTTTTCATACAGCTGTTTAGTGTCGTATGGACGTCTAAACGAAGAAAAATCTTACACTCTGTCCATATTCAAGCGCCACACCAGTTCACCCTGAAACACTTGGTTACATCAAAGAGAAAAATCTTGGTCTAGCCCCAAGCGTATCATTTTGTTTTATTGTTGGTGTTTTGACACTAACAAGCTTTCTGACCGTCTAATTCACAGTCATACAAAAAGCAAATAAAGTGTAACGATTACGAAATTTTAAGTCTTTAGTTTTGTTGATTTAAATAAGCAACAAACAAGACTGACCCTGAAAAAAATATCTATAGCTGGATAAGAAAGATAAAAATATGATGAATAAATTATTACCAGAACATAAAGCCAAGTTTATTACTGCTCAACATCAAGACGCTGAGGGTATGTATTTACCTGAGCTGGAATCTGATGCTTGTGGTATCGGATTGATCACTCAATTCAAAGGCAAAAAAAGTCACAAATTAGTTAATGATGCTTTAACTATGCTCGAACGCATGCAACATCGTGGTGCCTGCGGTTGTGAACCTGACTCTGGTGATGGTGCTGGTATTTCTTTACAAATGCCACATAGTTTTTTTGCAGGGATTTGTCAAAATAAGAACATCACCTTACCTGAATTTGGCTCATACGGGATAGCATCAGTTTTTTATCCTAAAGAAGAAGCTTTATTTAATCGCTGCAAAATTTTAATGAATGATTTCATGGAAGATCTAGGTCTTGAGCCCTTATTGTATCGAAAGGTTCCTACAGATCCTTCAGGTATTGGTGCCACCGCTTTATCAGTAGAGCCAAAACAATTTCATATCATTATTAAATCCAAAGAAAATTTAAGTTTTGTAGACCTTGAACGTCGCTTATACGTTTTTCGTAAATTTGCTATTCATCACATACATCAGTTATTACCCAATGCGGTAGAGAATTTCTATTTGCCGTCGTGTTCATACAAAACTTTGGTGTATAAGGGGCAATTAACCACACATCAATTACGTACTTACTATCCGGACTTACAAAACGACGCTTTACAGTCTGCCATTGCAATTGTGCATTCGCGTTTTTCTACGAACACTATTCCTAAATGGAAACTAGCTCAACCTTTCCGTACCATCGCACACAATGGTGAAATCAACACCATTCAAGGCAACAAACACTGGTGGCAGGCTAAAGAAGCTATTTTGCAATCGGATGTGTTTACTGATGAAGAACTGGAAAAACTTTGCCCAATCATTGGTAAGGAATTATCCGATTCTGGAACCTTTGATAATGTTTTAGAGTTTCTAATGATGGCAGGGTACAGCTTGCCACATGCGTTAATGATGATGGTGCCACAAGCATGGCAACACGATGAAAGCATGCAACAAAGCCTTAAAGACTTTTATCAATATCATCAAGCCCTGATGGAGCCATGGGATGGTCCTGCCGCAATCTGCTTTACCGATGGTAAATTGGTTGGGGCTACCATTGATAGAAATGGTTTGCGTCCTGCACGTTACATCGTTACAAATGATGATTATCTAATTGTGTCATCTGAAGTTGGTGTGTATGACATAAAGCCAGAAAACATTAAGCACAGCGGGCGTTTACGTCCAGGTCGCTTATTGGTGGCAGATCTTGAACAAGGTCGTTTAATCAATGATGAAGAAATCAAACAAGCAATGGCTGATGCCAAGCCTTATGGCCAATGGTTGGCTGATAACCAAGTTAGTATTGATAAACTCCCAAGTAATGATCTTAGTGGCAGTATTGAATACGACAAACGTACCTTAAAAAAGAAACAGTTACTGCATGGCATGGATAGAGAAGCCGTGAACAATATTATAAAACCTATGGCCACTGCTGGAACGCCACCAGTATTCTCAATGGGTATTGATACACCTTTAGCTATTCTTTCGCAAAAGCCGCAACATTTATCACATTACTTTAAGCAACTTTTTGCACAAGTAACTAATCCACCGATTGATTCGATTCGTGAACGCCACGTAATGTCATTGAACATGTTGTTGGGCTCAGCTAAAAATGTGTTAAACCCCAATGAAAAACATTGCGAGATTATCGAATTACAAAGCCCAGTGCTTTCGGTTGAAAACTATTTCAAGATTCAAAACAATACTTTGCCACAGTTTAAAGTGGGCACTTTGCAATTACTCTTTAAATCTGATGGGCAAGCAGGGCGCTTGCAAGCAGCAATCAATGGTTTATGTGCCTCAGCTGAAGCATTAGTGCGTAATGGCAGCAATATTCTGATCCTTACAGACCGTGGCACTAATCACAGCTCTACCGCCTTACCTTCATTGCTAACCGTTGGCGCTATACATCAGCACCTGCTACGCGTGGGCTTACGTTTACAAACCTCTTTAGTCGTTGCGACTGGGGATGTTTGGGAAGCTCATCACTATGCAACACTTATTGGTTATGGTGCGAATGCGATTTATCCGTATATGGCCTATGCGACTATCACGCAAGGCATTAAATCTAAGCAATTTAAGATTAATGATATAGATAAAGCCATTTTCAATTATCAGTACGCTGTTGAAAAAGAACTTTTAAAAGTCATTTCTAAAATTGGAATTTCAACTCTACAGTCTTATCATGGTAGTCAAATTTTTGAAATACTGGGTCTTAATGATCAAGTTGTGGATGCATGTTTCGCCGGAACGGTTTCACGTATCGGAGGTTTAGATTTTGATGGCATTGCACGTGAATGCATGCTTCGTCATGAAGTCGCTTTTGATGAAGACACACCAAGCATATTGCCTACAAGTGGTCGTATGCAGTGGAAACGTGATGGCGAACAACATTTGTTTAATCCAACCACTATTCACTATTTACAAAATGCTGTGCGTAATAATCATGCTGAGAGCTATAAAAAATATGCCAAAGGTATTAATGCTGAAGTGGATCATCCAGTAACTTTGAGGCAACTCTTGGATTTTCGTAAAGGCGAAGCGATTGATATTGCAGAAGTTGAACCACTAGAAAATATAGTAAAACGCTTTGCTACAGGTGCAATGTCTTTCGGTTCTATTTCTTATGAGGCGCACACTACCTTAGCCATTGCTATGAACCGCATTGGCGCTAAAAGTAATTCAGGCGAAGGCGGAGAAGATCGTAGACGTTACGAGCCAACCTTAAACGGTGACTCTCTAAATTCAGCCATTAAACAAGTAGCCTCAGGTCGCTTTGGAGTAACCGCTGAATATTTATCAACTGCCGAAGAAATACAAATCAAAATGGCACAAGGTGCAAAGCCAGGTGAGGGCGGTCAACTCCCAGGTCATAAGGTTAATGATTGGATTGCTAAAGTTCGTATGAGTACACCAGGTGTTGGATTGATTTCACCTCCACCGCATCATGATATTTATTCGATTGAAGATTTGGCTCAATTAATTTTTGATTTAAAAAATGCCAATCCAAAAGCACGCATTAGTGTAAAACTGGTTTCAAAATGTGGCGTTGGCATTATCGCTTCGGGTGTTGCTAAAGCGCATGCGGATGTTATTTTAATTGCTGGTCACGATGGCGGCACGGGCGCATCACCGCTAACTTCAATTCAACACGCTGGTTTGCCGTGGGAATTAGGCTTATCTGAAACCCATCAAACTTTGTTACGTAATAAATTACGTGACCGAGTCACTTTGCAATCAGACGGTCAAATTCGCACAGGTAAAGATTTAGCGATCGCGGCGTTGTTAGGTGCTGAAGAATGGGGCGTCGCTTCGGCTGCTTTAGTTGCTGAAGGTTGCATCATGATGCGTAAGTGTCACCTGAATACCTGTCCGGTTGGCATTGCTACCCAAGATCCTGAGTTACGTAAACGTTTTGAAGCCAAACCAGAACATGTAGTTAACTTCTTCTACTTTATGGCTGAAGAGTTACGCGAGATTATGGCTGAGCTTGGCTTCCGAACCGTTAATGAAATGGTCGGTAAAGTTGAAATGCTTAAAGTACGTTCGGGTTTAAATCACTGGAAACATAAATCCGTTGATCTAAGTAGGGTGCTTTTCTGGAATGAAGAAGTTGAAGGTGTTGGTCAATTTAAGCAACAAGAACAAGATCATGAAATCGACTCTGTATTAGATAGAAAATTGATTCATCGTTTAAAATCTGGTGTGCAAGCTCCACAATTTGAAATTGTTAATACCGATAGAGCCACAGGTGCTATGTTATCCAATTACTGGGTTACTTTGCCTGCTCATGAAAAACCTGATTCTTACAAAGTATCTTTCAACGGTTGGGCCGGGCAAAGTTTTGCAGCTTTTTTAGATACCGGTTTAGATTTTGATTTAACCGGTGCTGCTAACGATTATTTCTGTAAAGGCTTATCGGGCGGCACAGTAAGTATTAAACCTTTTGAGAAAGCCGAATTTATTGCCTCTGAGAATATCATTATCGGCAATGTTGCCTTTTATGGGGCTACCAGCGGTGAAGCTTATATAGCTGGTCGTGCTGGCGAACGTTTTTGTGTTCGAAACTCTGGCGCCAAAGTGGTGGTTGAAGGCATTGGTGACAACGGCTGTGAATACATGACTGGTGGTGTGGCACTAATTATTGGTGAGCTGGGTAAAAACTTTGCAGCGGGTATGTCTGGAGGTTTAGCCTTTGTCCTTGACCCAGAAAAATTGATGCCAGCTAAAACAAATATGGATGGTATTAGCTTAGTAAACCCTGACGATGAAGATTTTGTAACTATTAGATACATGCTAGACATGCATATCGCTAGAACAGGAAGTGAAAAAGCTAAGGCACTTTTAGCTGATTGGGACAATGTAAAAACTCAATTTACCAAAGTCTTCCCAATTGAATACAAACGTGCTTTAGAACAACAAGCATATGCTGATCAATTAGCAAAAAGTGCTTAATAGTAAATACGTAAATAACAAATAAAGATAAAAAAGAGTTAAACAATGGCAGATCCAAAAGGTTTTATGAAATACGGTCGCTCACTTTCAGGCTACCGTGAGCGCGAAGAACGTTTACGTGATTACAACGATGTTGTGGTTGAAGCGAGTCCTAAACTATTAAACGAGCAAGCTGCACGTTGTATGGATTGTGGTGTTCCGTTTTGTCACAACGGCTGTCCGCTTGGTAATGTAATTCCAGAATTTAATGATGCGGTTTACCAAGAAGATTTTCCTACCGCATATAAAATTCTACGTAGCACCAACAACTTCCCAGAATTCACCGGACGTATTTGTCCGGCGCCCTGTGAGGCGGCTTGTGTACTTGGCATTAACCAAGACCCTGTAACCATCGAACAAATTGAAAAAGCCATAAGCGATTATGCCTATGACAATTCCTTGGTTGTGGTCAAGCCACCTGCAATGCGCTCTGGCAAAAAAATTGCAGTCATAGGTTCCGGTCCGGCAGGTTTAACCGTTGCCGATGAACTGAATAGCAAAGGGCATTTAGTCACTGTTTTTGAACGTGAAGATCGAATTGGTGGCTTATTACGTTACGGCATACCTGATTTTAAATTAGAAAAATCCGTTGTACAACGTCGAGTGAAAATTATGGAAGGTGAAGGCATCACCTTTAAAACCAATGCTTTTATTGGCAAAGATATTCCTGTAAGTGATCTTGAAAAAGAATTTGATGCAGTAGTGATATGTGCGGGCTCTACCAAGCCTAGAGACTTACCAATTCCAGGTCGTGATGTTGCTGGTGTACATTTTGCGATGGACTTTTTGCGTCCAAATAATAAACGCATTGCTGGTGATGATATTTCTGATGATATTTTCATAAGCGCTAAAGATAAGCATGTGATAGTTATTGGTGGTGGTGATACGGGCTCTGATTGTGTGGGCACCTCAAATCGTCACGGTGCGGCATCTATTACTCAATTAGAGTTATTAGAAAAACCACCTGAAGGAAAAAATGTTGATACCCCTTGGCCAAATTGGCCTCTTATCTTACGTACTTCCAGTTCTCATTTGGAAGGTGCGGAGCGCAAGTGGTCGGTTCTTACTAAAAACTTTGAAGTAGACAATGGCAAGGTAACAGGTCTAGTTTTAGAGGACGTAAGTTGGAATAAAGACGTAAACGGTAAAATGAGTTTTGTTGCAAAACCAAATTCTGCAAGAATTTTCAAATGTGATTTAGCTCTACTCGCCATTGGTTTCTTACATCCGGAACAAGATAACGTAATCGCTCAATTTGGTTTGGAAGTCGATGGTAGAGGCAATATCGCTTGCGACAACTATCAAACGTCTAAAGAGAAAGTTTTTGCAGCAGGCGATGCACGGCGTGGCCAATCACTAGTCGTCTGGGCAATTGCTGAAGGGCGTGAAGCGGCTCAAGTAGTGCATGAATATATCGAGAAGCAAAATCAAACTATTGCTGCCTGACTATTGACTAAATAATATTATTTTTTTCATAAAAAACCTCTTTTGAGGCTTTTTATACTAAATAGAAATTTCAAAGAACAAATTTTGGTAACAGGTGACACCTTTAAGTAAATTCCTGCTCTATAATACTGAGTGAACCTTAAGTTAAAATTTTTACATAATTTGCACAGAAATAAGAACCATACCTAGGAGTTAGCATGTTTAAAAACGAAAAGAGCCGCACTACGGGAAAATCAATCAAGATTTTATCTGTAATTAGCATAATGGCACTGACACTGGCAGGGTGTAGCACAGGAGCCCCATCAGACAGCGGCATTAAAGAAGTAATGCTCTCGAGTAAAAAAGCTTTGCCAGCAGGCGTTAGCTTAATTGATAAAGTGACTAAAAAAGGTGATGAGATTGTTATTCCTTATGAGAAATATCAACTCGATAACGGCTTAACCATTGTTTTGCATGAAGACAAGTCCGATCCTTTAGTGCATGTTGATGTTACTTACCACGTTGGTTCTGCTCGTGAAGATGTAGGTAAATCAGGTTTCGCACATTTTTTTGAGCACATGCAATTTCAAGGTTCTGAAAATGTTGCTGATGAGGAACATTTCAAAATCGTATCAGAATCTGGCGGCACCTTAAACGGTTCAACCAATGGTGATCGCACTAATTACTACCAAACAGTTCCTTCAAACCAATTAGAAAAAATGTTGTGGCTAGAATCGGATCGCATGGGCTATTTCTTAGACGCTGTTACTCAAGAGAAATTTGAAGTACAACGCGAAACTGTAAAAAATGAACGTGGCCAAAACTATGACAACCGTCCATATGGTTTGTTGTGGGAAAAAGTCGGCGAAGCCATGTACCCAGAAGGTCACCCATACTCGTGGACAACGATTGGCTACTTAGAAGATTTAGACAGAGCTAATTTATTTGACCTTAAAAAATTCTTCCTACGCTGGTATGGCCCTAATAATGCCACGTTAACAATTGGTGGTGATTTAGATGTACAACAAACCTTAGAATGGGCGGTTAAATATTTTGCTGATATTCCTGCTGGTCCAGAAGTTGTACAACCCACACCACAACCAGCTACTTTAGATGCGGATCGTTATATTTCGTATGAAGAAAATATTAGCCTGCCGTTAATTTATTTTTCTTACCCAACCGTCAGTGCACGTCATGCTGATGAAGCTCCTCTAGATGTATTAGCGGACATATTAGGTGGCGGTAAAACTTCTTTGCTATATAAGAACTTAGTGAAAAATGGTTTAGCCGTACAAGCCAACGCAAATCATCCTTGTTCTGAATTGGCTTGCAGCATGGCTTTGTTAGCATTACCAAACCCTGCTAGTGGCAATACATTAACTGATTTAGACGGCATCATTCGTGGAAGTCTTGCTGAATTTGAACAACGTGGCGTTGAAGATGATGACTTGGAACGAGTTAAAGCGGGTATCGTTTCAAACATGATTTATGGTTTAGAAAGTGTTAGCGGTAAAATTTCACAGCTTGCAGCTTACGAAACTTATACCAACAACCCAAATTATATTAAACAAGATTTAGAGCGCTATCAGAATGTTAGTAAAGATGATGTTATCCGTGTTTATAATAAATATATTAAAAATAAATCAGCTGTTATTCTAAGTATTGTGCAAAAAGGCAAACCAGAAACTGTCGCCAAAGCGGATACTTATGTTCATCAAGCACGCAGCATCCCTGAATACGAAACCACTAAAGAATCTGATTTAGAATATCGCGTAGCAAATAGTCGTGTGGATCGTTCAATACGTCCTATAGCTAATGGCAATCCAAGTGTAACTTTACCAAAGCTTGCCCGTACAAAGCTTAAAAACAGCATTCCATTACTTAGTGCGGTAAATGCCGAAGTGCCTACAACCGCTATTAGTTTTAGGATTAAAACTGGTCACAGAGACGAGCCTTTGGATAAAGTAGGCCTATCTACTATGACGGCATCTATGCTGAATGAATCAACGACTGAATCTAGTAATGAAGAGCTCAGCAATCGTTTAGAAAAACTGGGCTCAAGTGTGAGTTTTAGTTCAAGTGATAATTACTCTACTATTTACCTTAAATCGTTAACTAGCAACTTAGATAAAACGTTAGCCATTGCTGCTGAACGTTTATTTAAACCAGCATTTTCTGAAGACGATTTTAAACGTGTTAAAGATCAGACCTTAGAATCTATTGAGCAAAGCAAAAAACAAGCGAGTACAACCGCTAGTAATGTAAACCGTCATTTGTTATTCGGTAAAGAAAATAGTTTTGCATATCCTGGCTTTGGTACAACAGACAGTGTAAATAACATTTCTTTAGAGGATGTTAAAAACTACTACTCAACACGTTACTCTCCAAAAATTGCAGACATTATTGCTGTTAGTGATTTATCAGCTAAACAACTTGCTAAAAAACTTAATGTGTTTGCCAAGTGGAAAGGTCCTGAAGTATCGCCTACACCATTAAAAACCTTTCCTAAGTTTGAAGGCACTAAAATTTATTTTGTAGATAAGCCTGATGCTGCTCAATCAGAAATTCGCGTTTCTAAACGTGCAATTCCATATGATGCAACTGGCGAATACTATCGTGCGGGTCTTATGAACTATGTATTGGGTGGTGCTTTCAATTCGCGTATCAATTTAAATTTACGCGAAGACAAAGGTTATACCTACGGCGCTCGAACAGGTTTTAATGGTGATTTTGAGCACGGTAGTTTTAATGCTCGTGCAGGTGTACGTGCCGATGCCACAGCAGCATCTTTAACGGAATTCATTAATGAAATTAAGTCTTATCAAGCTGAAGGTATAACGCCAGATGAATTAGCGTTTACTAAAAGCTCGATTGGTCAACGTGATGCACGAAGCTATGAAACACCAAGTCAGAAACTACGTTTCTTATCAAATATTCAAACCTTTAATCTTGCAGACGGTTTTGTAGATGAGCAAAAAGCAATTCTTGCCAATCTAACTAAAGAAGAAACTGATGCCTTAGCTAAAAAACATTTGAAATTAGATGAAATGCACATCGTGATTGTTGGCGATAAAGCTTCGTTAATGGATAGTTTGAGCGGCTTTGGCTACGAGATTGTTGAAGTTGATGCGGATGCAAATATTGTTGAGTAAATAACTAATTAGCATTTTAGAAAAGGCTCCTTAATGGAGCCTTTTTATTAGTGTAGAGTCTTATTTATGGCATTCAGTCAACATTGTACCAATGGATAAACTAATTTCTTTTCCGTGTTGCTACCAAATAAATAAAGAGCATTACCAATAAACAAATTATAAAATCGATCTTTGGATTCTTCTGTTTTTTCTTCACTAAAATATGCCAATTCAATCTGCCCTGGAGCAGAATCTATTACTTCATATTCAATATCAATTGGCAATTGAAATAAAAAAATCGGTTGTGTTTTATCAATAGACAAAGGCGACTCATCGCTTAATAACCACTTTGGCTTACCTCCTAATAAAAAAAATGGATTATCAATAGTTCCTTTAGCAAAAATAAGTGGCCTAAAAATAATTTTTTCTACATAGGTTTTAGAAAGGATGGCCTTCTTTGTTACTGAAATAAGAATACTATAATTTTTTCTGTTTTTATTTAAAACTATATTTTCCATTACAATAGCCTTTTCTAATGGAGTAGGCAAATGTGGAATTAAATAATCCTCATTGCTACATGACGTGCATTGAAATAATGATAGCGATAGATCATGCCACGCATGTTCATTTGGAAAGGCAATAACTAGGAAAAAAGTCTGACTATTACCACATAGCTCACATATAGGTATATCTTGACCTGGTTCTAAACGAGGGACTCCGCCTATAAATGATAATATTTCATTCGACTGAACGCCGTTACCTATCTTTATGTAAGTATTTTCCATAATTTTATCCATCTAATGGTTTACTAACTAACAGAAAGATTAGCTTTATCTAAAAAGTAGTTAAGCCGCTTTTTGCTGTTCCAAAACCTCAAATTCTTCAGCCTTCTGCTTATACAAAGGAAAATTCTCACGCATGGTATTTTCCATCCAAGCAGTTGCCTCATCATTCATTTCATCTGCAGTTTTACCCTCAGGCATGATTGGTTCGCCAATAATCACTTTGATTTTTCCAGGATGAACCATCAGCGATTTGCCGCCCCAGAACTCGCCGGCATTATGAGCGATAACTACTAAAGGTGCATTTGCCTCTTTTGCCAAGATGGCGCCGCTCTTACCAAATCGACGGGTTAGCCCAACAGGCATACGCGTACCTTCTGGAAAAATTGAAACCCATAAACCATCGTTCAGTCGTTCTGTGCCTTTTTCAATGACTTTGCTCACTGCTGAGGCGCCACTACTTCTATCTATATCTATAAATTTTAAGCTACTTAATGCATGACCAAAAACTGGAATCGCCATGAGCTCACGTTTGAGCACAATAACAAATTGTGGGACGATTCTAAAAATCAACATGGTTTCCCAAGCCGATTGATGCTTCATGAGAACTACACTGGGCGTATCTGGTAAATTTTCTTCACCCTCAATTTCATAATCTAATCCAGCAAAACCTATCAAAGCATAATGACCAATATTGGCCCAAGTACGAGCAAACATATATTGTTTTTTATGCCCAAAGGGTATGGTCAAAACTACCAGCATGCAATTAAGCATGGTACTAGGAATAATGACCAATCCTGCAAGGGTAGAACGAAATGCGATAAATGTTTTCTTCATGATATATTATTTTAAAATTGTTCTTTTTTAAGTTTTACGGCTATCTTTTAAATCACCTGAAGAATCTTGGTCACCGCGTTCTTCATAAAATGCAGCTCTTTCGGCATACACAGGACTGATACGGCGTTGCGTTTGCTCAATCCAAGTTTTTGCTTCAACAGTAATTTCATCAACCGTTTTACCTGTTGGGTCAATTGGTTTTCCAAAAACAACCTTCACTTCACCCGGATAAATTAAAAGATCGCCTCTACGCCAATACTCACCTGAATTGTGAGCTACCGGTAATATTTTACTACCTGATTTTTGTGCTAAATACGCACCGCTACGCCCAAATTTTCTTGTTTTACCAACTGGCATGCGTGTGCCTTCAGGAAACAACATAATCCAAGTACCTTTTTCTAATCGATCGGTACCTTTATCCATAATTTGTTCAACCGCCGAACGACCACCTTTTCTATCAATCGGTACCGGATCAATCGCCCGTAAACCCCACCCAAAAAATGGCACAAGTAATAGTGCTTTTTTCAATACCCAGGTATGGCGAGGTAAATACTGCTGCAAAACGTAACATTCATAAATTGACTGATGCTTAGACCAAACAATACATGCCTCATCGGTAGGAACATTTTCAGCCCCTTCAATACTAAAGGTTAAGCCAACACTGTACTTAGCTGAAAGCAGTACCGCATCACTATAACGATCTACAAAATACAACTGTACTTTTCGTCCGAAAGGAGCGGTGATGATTACTAATGTTCCAAATATCATTGCACATAATGCAAAAAGAACATTGAAAAGCAGTGAACGAATAAAGGTAATAAATTTCATACTTTAATTGGTAACTTGTTTAGGTTTAAATGAATCGGAAAGTAAGTGCCGAGCAAACTCATGCAGTTCGGTGTAAATTGGTACCGCATTATCTACCACCAAAGCATGTTCGATAAACTTTGCACCTTTACCCGTAGAAACTAAGACTGGCTGTGCCCCTACAGTAAGCGCCACTTCAATATCGCTTGGTTTATCACCTACATAATAAGACTGGGTTAAATCAACTTCATATTCCAAAGCCAATTGCTTGAACAAACCAGGCTTAGGTTTTCGGCATTCGCACTCAGACTTAGGATGATGCGGACAATAATAAATGGCCTGAATATCACCACCCAGTTCTTGTACTTGTTTATAAAGCTCAGCATGCATTTGTGCAAGAGTCGCTTCATCATAATAACCGCGTTCTATGCCAGATTGATTAGTCACAATAAACACAGGCCAACCTGCTTGATGCAAGTCGGCAATAGCTTGTACGCTTTTAGGAATTAACTTGAACTCTTCTAGACTTTTAATGTAACCATCAGAGTCAAGATTGATGACTCCATCTCTATCCAAAATAACTGCGGCGTGCTTAGTCATAATTACAAACTATATTATTTATCTTCACTTGGAGATAAATCAAGTAAAGATAAATCAGCAACGTTTGTTGAAAGCGTATGAAAATCTTGTAAAAGGTTAAGTCGATTATTTCTTTCTATTGGGTTATCTGACATCACCATCACATCATTAAAGAAATCGTCAACTGGATCCTTTAAACGAGCAAGACGCAATAACACATCAGTATAACGTTGTGCATGCATCAAACCATCCACATCTTTGTGTACGGTTTGCAATGCTTGGTAGAAAGCATACTCTGACTTTTCAGTCATTTTATTAACATCAATTTTAGTTAAATTTTGAATTGCATCAGAATTTTTCTTAAGAATATTTGCAACACGTTTATTAGCTGCGGCTAAATTAGGCGCGGCTGGCATTTGCACAAATTTTTGCAATGCGATTAAACGTTTTTGCATATCTAACGGACTGCCCGTATTGGTCGCAAATACTGAAGCGATTTGATCATTTGTAGCATTCTTATCTTGAAAATAACCACGGGCACGTTCTTGCATATAAGAAAAGACATCTTCTACAACTTCTGGCTTGCGGTGCGCTTCAGGCATTTTTCTTAATGATGCAGCAATTAAATTACGTAAATCGAAATCTAATTCGTTTTCAAGAATGATACGTAAAACACCCAGAGCTTGTCGGCGAAGACTAAATGGATCACGTGTACCGCTTGGTTTCTTACCAATAGCAAAAATACCTACAATAGTATCCAACTTATCAGCAATGGAAATCACTTGACCAAGAATCTGGCTGGGTAATTTATCACCGGAAAACCGTGGTAAATAATGCTCATCGAGTGCTAATGCAACATCAATATTTTCTTTTTGCTGGATGGCGTAATACCTTCCCATTACACCTTGCAGCTCTGGAAATTCTCCAACCATATCGGTAAGCAAGTCACACTTACACAAGTTAGCTGCTCGCCTTACTTGCTCTTCACTAATTTTTGGCGACTTCTCTAAAGAGTCCAACATGTGTAAGCTTAAGGTCTCAATTCGTTTAACTTTTTCGCCCAGTGAGCCCAAGTCTCTTTGAAAAATAACCTTATCTAAATCAACAATACGGCTTTCTAAACTGCGTTTCAAATCACTATTATAGAAAAATTCTGCGTCCGCTAAACGCGGATGTATTACGCGCTCATTACCTAATTTAACTTGTTCTGGGTCTTTACTTTTAATATTACTAATTGTAATAAAATTATTTAAAAGGCCGCCCTCAAAATCACGTAATGGAAAATATTTTTGATGTTGTTGTAGAGTTTCAATCAATACTTCTTCAGGTAACTCTAAGTAGCGCTTGTCAAAACCACCCAATACCACATACGGCTTTTCAACCAAGGCCGTAACTTCATTTAACAAATCATTATCAACAATCGCCCGGCCATTTACTGTTTGTGCGGCAGCTAGAACTTGCTCTTCAATTTGTTTTTTACGTTGTGAAAAATCTGGAACCACTTCACCCGCATGCTCTAAAAGATTTTTGTAAGCTGAAGGCTGCTCGATACTAATCTCTTGAGGAGACATAAAACGGTGACCAAAAGTTATTCTTCCAGCTTTTAAACCTAATATTTCGCAATCTACAATATTTTTACCTAAAAGCATTAATAACCAATGCACAGGTCTCACAAAACTATCTGAGCGATTTCCCCAACGCATAGGCTTAGGAATTGGCAGCTGGTCTAAAGCTTGTTTAACGATGGCAGGTAAGAGTTCTTGTGTTGGCTTACCTGGTTTAGAGCCACGAAAAACTAGATAAGTACCCTTACCCATTTTTACATGATGCAAATCATAAACATCCACCCCGTTACTTTCGGCAAACGCATTCGCCGCTTTGGTTGGAAATTTATGTTCATCAAATGCACGATCAAGCGGTGGACCTTTGCGCTCTATTGCTTCATCAGCTTGTTGAATTTCTAAATCTTTAATTAATACACCTAAACGCCGAGGTGTTGCAAAAATTTCTACCTCGCCGTGTTGTAGCCGTTGTGAAGTTATTCCTGCTTGTATATTAACTTTAAAGGCATTAATTAAGTCACGCAATGCTTTGGGTGGCAACTCTTCAGTGCCTAACTCTACTAAAAAGTCTTTGCTATTGCTCATGCCGACTCTCCAGTTTTTTCTTGCTTAAGCAATGGAAATCCTAAACGCTCGCGACTTGCCAAATAGGCTCCTGCTACCGCTCTAGATAATGTGCGTACACGCAAAATAAAACGCTGACGCTCTGTCACAGAAATTGCATGCCGAGCATCCAATAGATTAAACCAATGCGATGCCAGAATTACTTGCTCATACGCAGGTAGTGCTAAGTCTTTTTCAAGAAGAATATTCGCTTCTTTTTCAGCTTGATCAAAAGCATTGAAGAGATGATCAGTATCAGCGATTTCAAAATTGTAGGTTGATTGTTCTACTTCATTTTGGTGAAAGATTTGTCCATAAGTTACCGGACCGTTTAGACCTGAAGACCATACTAAGTCATACACACTTTCTACGCCTTGCAAATACATAGCCAATCTTTCTAAACCATAAGTAATTTCACCCGTTACCGGTTTGCACTCCAAACCGCCAGCTTGTTGGAAGTAGGTAAATTGAGTAATCTCCATACCATTCATCCATACCTCCCAACCTAAGCCCCAAGCGCCTAAGGTTGGTGATTCCCAATTATCTTCCACAAACCGGATATCGTGAATTAATGGATCTATGCCAAGAGCTTTTAGTGAATCAAGATAGAGCTCTTGGATATTATCTGGAGATGGTTTAAGCGCCACCTGAAATTGATAATAATGCTGTAATCGGTTTGGGTTTTCACCATAACGACCATCAGTAGGGCGTCGACAACCTTGCGCATAGGCAGAGCTCCAAGGCTCAGGCCCGATTGCCCGCAAAAAAGTGGAGGGGTGAAATGTGCCCGCACCCATGGGCAAATCCATAGGCTGCATAATTGCACAACCTTTTTGGGCCCAGAATAGTTGCAGGCGAAAAATTAATGATTGAAAGCTTTTAGGCTTAGTCACCGGCTTGGCTTGCTGCGACATAAGTGTTGGTTTCCGTTGGAAAATTTAGCATTGCAGTATAACCGTAAAGTGCTTTTTTTTCAGCTTCGCAGCAATCTGAGACCCATAAAATTGGCAATCGATATGGAGAAGTTTTAGCTTTGCCTCACCCAATACAGGAGATGCATTCGCACTATGAGCGTGCCCATCAAAATTATTGCGCACTACAATAGTGCAAAAAGAATGGAAACGATTGATTTTTAATGAATTTTTATGCACTCGAACCACTATGCACATATCAATAAATCCTCAATTTTCAGGTTTTTCAAGTGGATTAATTCAAAGCTAGATACTTGGCACGGTTTCTGCACTGTATTGGGTAAAAAACCGCTACAATAGCGCACTATTTTTTATTGAATTAGCCAGCTTACAATCGTTGGTTTTTCATCCAAAGTTTCACTATTTCAAATCTTAATTTAATCAGGAGCCTGTTATGTCCGCCGCGGATATTTTGAAAACCATTAAAGAAAAAGAAGTACGTTACATTGATCTTCGCTTTACCGATACTCGTGGTAAAGAGCATCACGTAACCGTACCCTCACACACAATTGACGCTGACTTTTTTGAAGAAGGCAAAATGTTTGACGGATCATCTATTAATGGTTGGAAGGGCATTAACGAATCAGACATGATTTTGATGCCTGATACTGAGTCAGCAAGATTAGACGTATTTTCTGTAGACACTACTCTAAACATTACTTGCGATATCGTTGAGCCTGCTGATGGCCAAGGTTACGAGCGTGATCCACGTTCAATTGCTAAACGTGCTGAAGCTTACTTACAATCAACTGGTATTGGCGACACTGCTTACTTTGGTCCAGAAAACGAATTCTTCATTTTTGATGATGTTCGTTGGACTACGGATATGAACAACTGTGGTTTCAAAATTGATTCAGAAGAAGGCTTCTGGAACTCTGGTACTAAGATGGAAGGCGGCAATATGGGCCATCGTCCTGGAGTTAAAGGCGGTTACTTCCCAGTTCCTCCTGTTGATTCACTACACGATATTCGTGGTGCAATGTGTAATGCCCTTGAAGAAATGGGTCAAAAAACAGAAGTACATCACCACGAAGTAGCTACTGCGGGTCAATGTGAAATTGGCGTAGTATTCAACACGCTGGTTAAAAAGGGTGATGAAGTTCAGTTATTTAAATATGTTGTTCATAATATTGCTCATAGCTTTGGTAAAACAGCAACTTTCATGCC
>RCMY010005332.1_pt1 | contig 19367 bp, 11 predicted proteins | sample 2041341 | NCBI WGS metagenome assembly RCMY01 (sample SAMN09708234, study PRJNA481090) | Marine sediment metagenome, whole genome shotgun sequencing project. | reverse complement strand
CTGGAGATCAAAACACTTTGGGGCCATTCGGAAAACGCCGTAAAAACACAATTATGGATAGCGATAAGCACTTATCTGATAGTGGCATAATTGAAGCACCAAATAAAATGTCCGTATTCCATTTACGAAATGACACAGGTTCTGGGAACATCGACATTCACAAAAGCGCCTGTAAATGAACTGTTTACCAAAAAGTCAATCAATCAAAATCTCAAAGAACAACTTAACTCATTCAATAACAACGAATTATAAACGCAACAGTACTATATTGCAATTTGAAAACGCCCAAACTAAATGCTATTTAGAAGTACAATCGAGAATACTCCGCTAACTATAGTGGTATTTACAATTCCATAATTGCTAAGCCCCCGCGGAAGTCGACAAACCTTTCCACTCCAATCCTCCCCATGCAGACACGCGACGCTGGCCATCATGGCAAGTCTTTCCATTCCGGTTTTCCAGACTCACTCGGAGCCGCGCAAAAGCACAAGCGGCAAAAAGGCCGCTTGACCCTTCCTCCCCCTACCCACAATTTATAGATACCGATAACCAATTAGTAGCCCAGGATACTATAGTCCAGCACTTATTTAACTATAAAATGGTGATAGACCTTCTGTAATTGAATTTGGGCGCTATAATGAAGAAATTAACTTTTCAAACTTTTTTTGAAGGAAATGTAGTACAGATTATCGAATTTATTATAGCAACATGGTTTCTGGGCCTAAATTTGGGCAATTATCCCAATTCTTATGCATAAAATCAATTTAACCCTGCTGTTTTTTCAATTCGTTGTATTTGCTAACGGCCAAATAGAATTCATAACTACTTGGAAAACCGATAACCCCGGAATTTCCGAAAACAATCAAATTACTATCCCCACTTTTTCAGGTGAAACCTATAACTACACAGTAGACTGGGGCGATGGAAATACCGATAGTAACATTACCGGAAACATTACACATTCTTATGGCGCACAAGGCACGTATCAGGTTTCAATCGAAGGAACATTTCCCAGAATTTATTTCAATGAATCCGGTGACAAAGATAAAATTTTAAATATTAAACAATGGGGAGCTATTCAATGGACCTCAATGGAATCTGCATTTGCCCGATGTTCCAATTTATCGGTAGCAGCCAATGACACTCCTGACCTATCAAATGTAACGAGTCTAAGTAGAATGTTCTTCTATTGTAATTACGGTTTTGATTTTTCAGGAAATCGCGAGTATACCAATTTCAATGGTGTCGAAAATTTTAATGATTGGAATGTTAGCACAATCACCGATTTGTCAAACATGTTTGACAAATCAACATTCAATCAAGATATTTCAGCATGGGTCGTGAGTAATGTTACCAATATGTCCTACCTTTTCTTTAGCAGTGGTTTTAATCGGGAAATCGATAATTGGGATGTTAGTAAGGTTCAAAACATGGAGGGAATATTTGGTAGTAGCTCATTCCGAGGTGATGTAACCGAATGGGATGTCAGTAACGTTACGAATATGGCCTTTATGTTCAACAGTACTTTTTTTGATCAGGATATATCTTCATGGGATGTTAGCGGTGTTACTTCTATGCGTCATATGTTGAGCCAGTGCAGTTTCAACCAAGATATTGGTAAATGGAATGTTAGCAACGTTATCGATATGTCGAACATATTCGATGACAATGATTTATCTCGTGAAAATTACGATAAAATACTAATTGCCTGGAGCCAGTTGCCGTCTTTACAATTTGGAACTAACCTAGGTGCCAAAGACGTACAATATTGTTCGGGTAAGAATGCTCGGGATCTTCTTATTTCCACATATAATTGGTCCATTGTTGATCAAGGTGAAAACTGTGAAGAGGAACGACCTTTTGTTACCACATGGAAAACGGACAATCCAGGGCCTTCGGAAGATAACCAAATTACTATACCCACGAATCCGGATAAAGTCTATTATTATAATGTAAATTGGGGAGATGGAACTAGTGATACGGGTGTAACACAGGATATTACTCACACATATAACAATCCGGGTACCTATCAAGTCTCCATATCTGGGAGATTCCCGCATATTTACTTTAATAGTTCGGATGATATAAGAGGTTTTCCTGCTAAAACTGCCGATGCGAAAAAAATAATTACCATTGATCAATGGGGTACAGGTCGCTGGACTTCAATGGGCTTAGCCTTTTCAGGATGCTCCAATTTGGACGTGAAAGCGACCGATATACCAGATTTTTCCAAGGATATTTCCTTATCCGTTATGTTTCACAATTGCAAGTCTTTGGTTGGAAATGAAACAATGTCTCAATGGGATTTGAGCGATATATCCATGACGGCTTCCAGTATGTTCTCTGGAGCCACGCTATTTAACCAACCTATTGGGGAATGGGATGTAAGCAATGTACGTTACTTGGATGGAGTGTTTCAAAATGCAGCTTCTTTCAATCAAAATTTAGAGAAATGGGATATCGGGAAGGTTGAAAATATGGATGCGATGTTCGATGGCTCCGGAATTTCAGTATCAAATTATGACAGGATATTAGACGGTTGGAGCAATCTACCTAATTTATTGAATAATGTCAAGCTAGGTGCAATAAATACTAATTATTGTAATGGTGAAGATGCTAGACAAGAACTAATAAATGCTTATGGCTGGGAAATTACCGATGCTGGAAAGGACTGTTCAAGTACTTTTTTCATAACCACTTGGAAAACTGACAATCCTGGCTCCACAAGTGATGATAGAATTCGGATTCCAACATTTCCTGGAGAATCATATTATTACGAAATAGATTGGGGAGATGGCACATCCGACACGGGTGTTACAGGCAACATAACCCATCAATACGCAAATCCTGGTACCTACACGGTTTCAATATCAGGTGACTTTCCACGAATTTATTTTAATGATTTTGAAGGGACCACGAACGATTCCGACAAAATAATTTCAGTAGATCAATGGGGGGCGGGAGAGTGGACTTCTATGAACGACGCATTTACCCACTGTTCTAATCTTGATGTTTTAGCATCTGATACTCCAAATCTAGAAAAAGTAAATTCTTTAGGGTCAATGTTCAGATTTTGTAAATCATTGGTGGGTAATGAGTTTTTTTCTGAGTGGGACGTAACAACTGTTACTGACTTTGGTTTTATGTTTGATGGCGCAAGCCAATTCAATCAGGATATCAGTAGTTGGGATGTTTCTAATGCCATTTATATTTCATTCATGTTTTCCGGAGCAACACATTTTAATGCTGATATATCCAATTGGGATATTAGTAATGTTCAGTTTCTGGATGGTTTGTTTGAAGGAGCTGAAGCTTTTAACCAGCCTATTGGCAACTGGAATGTGCAAAACCTAAAATCAATGCACGCATTGTTTGCAGGCGCAAGCTCTTTTAACCAAGATATTTCCGCTTGGAACTTAACCAATGTTCAAAATATGTCAGGTATGTTTTCCGGTGCTATTGCGTTTGATCAGGATATTAGTAATTGGGATGTTAGTAATGTTACCAGTATGAATTCAATGTTTCCCAGTGCAGTATCCTTCAATTCACCACTTAATAGCTGGGATGTCAGTTCTGTGACCGATATGAGAGCAATGTTTGATGGCGCTATATCCTTTAATCAACCAATCGGCGATTGGGACGTTTCCAACGTGAGACATATGTCTTCTATGTTCGTCGAGGCCATCTCATTCAATCAGCCATTAAATGAATGGAATGTTTTTAATGTGACCAATATGTCAGGTATGTTTTTAGGGGCTTCATCGTTTGATCAAGATATCTCAGATTGGAATATGAGCAATGTGGTCTCAATCGGCGGTATGTTCAACAATGCTGTTTCCTTTAATCAGAATCTTGGAAAATGGAACATCGGTAATGTAACTAACATGGATTACCTTTTTAATGATGCGGGATTGTCTATTGAAAATTATGATAAAACACTCATAGGATGGAATGATTTGCAATCCCTACAAAATGATGTCATTTTAGATGCTGGCAATAGTCAATTCTGTGAGGCAGCTGAAGTCCGTCAAAACATCGTTGATACATACGGTTGGATCATCAGCGATGGAGGCGAGGCCCTATTTTGCAATGAAGATAATGATGCCGATGGGGTTTTAGACCATTTGGACAGCTGCTTGAATACAACAGGTGGTGCTGTAGTGGATGCTCACGGATGTGAGATAATCCCTGTGGACGCCATTAGTATCTATGGCCAGACCCCAACATGCATAAATGAGTCCAACGGAAGTATAGAAATTTCATCAATACTTGTTGACCATGTGTTTACTATAACCATTGCTGGAACTACACTTGATGCCGAATATACCGAGGTGTCGTTGGATGAAGCGTTAAAGATTGAAAACTTGCCTACCGGACTTTATACAATCCAAGTAAAAATACCTAATGCCTTATATGAACAAACTTTTGGGGTAATCATCAACGAGGTAGGCTCGGTTACAGGTAAAAGGCAATCAATCGATACTAAAAACAAAACGGCCACCTATCTTGTTTCAGGTAGTCACCAGTATAAAGCCAATGTAAATGGAAAAGCCGAAACATTTGCGTTCGATTCGACTGCACCCAATGAAATACGTTTAACGGGCTTAAGTGATTACAACAGCGTATCTATATCGGGAAAAAATGATTGCCAAGGAAAAATAGAGGATGCATTCGAAATATCCGGGGAAGTTTTTGTTTACCCGGTTATGACAAAAGGTATGGTATTTATCCACGGAGGTCAATCTACCGCCAAGGTAAAGGTCTATGACATGGCAGGAAGGTTGATTATTGAAAAAGATATCGGTCGAGATACAAGTGAAGGTATAAACTTAGAAAGTTACGGTTCAGGAATGTACCCCATCAAAATAACTTCTGAAGGAAATACCAAATCATTTAAGATTTTAAAGCAATGAAAAAAATCTTCAAAACAAATACCGTTCTTTCATTTATACTTTTTATAGGGCTAAGTTCTTGTGGAAAACCTGCAGATAGCGTTGTAGATAAGTTACCCACCAGTACGCCCGGTATGGCCCAAGGGACACTACCCATAAATGGGGAGCCTTGTGCCGAGGGCGAAGCAATTTCCGGAGAACCCTTAAAAGTTTCGGTTCTTTTCGAATGGACCTCCGCGGAATTTGCCGAAAACTATGAGCTTAGGGTATTCGAATCCCAAAATGCAATATACACCGCGACACTGACATCGTTGGAGACCACGGTAGAATTGGATAGGGGGAAATCATATTCCTGGTCCATAAGCGCCAAAAATGGCCATGGCGAAACCGTGAGCGACACCTTTTCCTTTACCACACCCGGAGAACCTGTTGGGAACTATGTGCCTTACACCGCGGAGATTTCCGTGGAGTTCGACGTCATGGCTTCCGAAATGGATGTATCCTGGATAGGGAGGGACGAAGATGACGATACCTTAATTTATGATGTATTGGTCAAAGAAGATGGGGAATTGCTTGTGGAGTTCACCGACCTGTCGGCAGATTACCTAGACCCAATACCCTTTGTTCCAACATCTTCCTATGATATTGAGGTTATTTGTAAGGATGATTTTGGGAATTTTTCTATATCGAACCATAGCGTAATGGTCCCTGACTAGACCGAATTTTTCGTCTTTTGCAGGAAACGCCGCTTGGACTTTCCTCTCCCTAGTAGTCAACACAATCAGTTTAAGGTAATTTTGCAACTATTTTTGGGCCATTGAATTTCGCATTTAGGTACAGCGTATACTAATTTACATGTAGGGCTAATTTTGGTACAACACACTAGGCTAATTTTTGTACGACATTTACCCTTACTTTTTTACGAATTGTATGGAAGTATGAATTTCTAATAGCTTTAGGAAAATATTTCTTCGAATTTATTTTCTATATTTTGGATTTCTGTTAACCTTAATTCTGCGAACTCCTTTTCTTTGGCTCGTTTTGATAACTTTCCATCGTTTTGTTCTAGAAAGCGAACCAAAATGGCTATCATTTTATCGGGCATTTCATATTCATCATCCATGAATCTTTTGAAAGTATCATATTGGCTTAGATAAGCAACTTCTTTCGGGATAATGTTTTGGATAGTGTCGTTGACACAATCGAATAAAAACTCAGCTTGCTTTGTTGCATCGAAATAACGATAATAATCTAAGGTCTCATTTGTGATATCAACATTGTAATCTGCTGTTTCCTTCCATTCAATAAAATCCAACAAAGGATGTGAGTAGTGTTCCAATACCCGTCGGTAGTCATCGATGTGATCTAGTATTGAGGCCGAAACAGGGAATATAATACCTTGTTGGGTAAACTGTTTTTTTGCCAACACATGATGGATAAGATATCTATGAATTCTACCGTTACCATCTTCCAAGGGATGTATGAACACAAAACCGAAAGCCACCAAAGTTGCAGCTAGAACACCATCTATTTTACTGTTCAATAATAATTGATTAGTGGCAATCAAACCATCCATTAATCTATCCAAATCCTGCCATTTTGCCGAGATGTGTTCCGGTAAAGGCTCTCCCGTTGTACGATCATGTTCGCCCACAAAACCCCCTTTCTCTCGAAGACCGATATGAATAAATCTGGGATTTTCTATGACAATTTGTTGTAGGCGAACAATTTCTTCTTCGTTAAGGTCTTTAACGCCCGCTTGACCTATGGCCTGCCCCCATCTGGCTGCTCGCTTGCTTCTTGGGCTTTCTCCTTCAATGGTAAAGGATGCCTTGGAATCTTTCAACAACAGAAATGCGGATGCACGTTGTAGAATATCCTTATGAATACCCTTCAAAAAATTGTTCTTCTGTTCTGAAAGCTTCGAAGCAATATAATTCTCCAATTTTTCGGTCTTGTGAATAAGAGGACAAAAATATGGGGTACCTGGCAGGTTGTTGATTACCAAATGACGTGGTGATTTAACCCCTTCAATGGTGTATTGAAGATTTTCATCTAATAAGGGAACATAACTTTTCTTTGTAAGATCTTCCTTTCCCGATAGTGTCTTTTGCAATATCCATTCAATTAGAAACCAAATACGGCGGCTATATTGTCCGGTGGGTTCAATGTTGACCAATTCTTCTAGTTGTTCGTTTGTGTAATGCTTTGTCAAAGAACTAAAGAACAAAAGATTTACCCCTTCATATTTTAGAGCGAACACCAAATGTTTGTAGAGTGCTTCTATTTCTGATAGATTCTTGTTATCCTCAGGAAGATAGCTGTTAGGGAATACGTTCCATTGTTTGTTTTGGTATTTCTTGTTTTGCAAGCAGACCAGGGCTATCTGGTCAAGCATGGGAACTTTAAGTTGAAGGTTATTGATTATCGAACTGTACCCGACAATGACACCTACTTCAGGTAGCTTTCTTCCATGAAAAACAGGCGCAGTTTGATAAAAATAGGCGCTTTCAGGCATAACTTGATTATTTTGAGCGCAATCTACAAAAAAATTGAGCGCAATCTATAAAATATAAGCGCATGTTCATTTTTTTGAGAAAAATAGGCGCAAAAGTGATAATCTTCAATTACTATTTCCCGTATAGATAGCTAAGTGCAAACAATTCATTTTGCCTTTATTTTAAACAAAAAATGAGCAAAACCACCCTTACTTTGTTACTAAATGCTAAAATATGAATTTCAAAAAGTTGCAATCCTTTGCTTACTACGTTAGAATGCCTACTAGTTTACAATGATGATACTATTAAGAAATTATTTCCTAATTTTACTTTGTAAATAACAAAAAAAACCACGTTCTTAAGTTACTTATAAATCGAGTGTCTATAAAGGGATTTGATTTAAATAAGTACAATCAAGATGCTGAAAATCAATTATTTGTAACGACACGTGGCATCCTGCCACCCCGACTTATTGAATGTTAGACCCTAATAATCAATCGATTATTAGGGTTTTTCGTTTTGTAAAAGTTGTCTGAATCAGTCAGACACACACCAAATTTAACTCCGAACGTTACTCATTTAATCCGATGGCGGACGAGTATCGCGTTTTGGAGACTTAAGACTATCAGGTGGGTGCGTTGCCTTTAAATAGCTCATCTGTGCTCTTGCCCAATCTGTAATTATTTTACGTTGCTCGTCGGATAGATTGGCCTCAGCATGTAAGCCTAAATTGGTGTATGAAGGTAAGGGCATCTCCTTATCCTCTATCATTTCAATGATTTCTTCGAACTTATGGTTCTGAACAAAGAGGGGTGTTTTGGTAAACTCCGAAAAGTTCAAATGTTTTTTGCCATCATCGACATGATGGTCGAGCCACCAAGCAACTGGCTGTACATTGGCGTACCAAGGATATTCCGTTTGATTGGAATGGCAGTCGTTACAAGAGACTTGCATGAGATGGTTTACCTCAGTAGGTACCTCATATTTTGTAGAAATATCATAAGTAAGCTCGTTGGAATCGTTTTTCTCAGGTCGTATGAACTGAATAATAATCATCACAATTCCAAATCCGATTAGGATTTTCTTTAGCATGATAAATATATTGGTTAAACGTTGGCATCTTTTAGACGTATAAATATGTTTAAGGTTTAAGGATTACTTATAATTTTTGGTCCTTGCGTCTTTTATGGTTCCCTTCCAGTTCAATCCAAAGGCAAAATCGTAGGTATTTCCCTCCGAATCAACATAGGCCTTCATATCCCTGGGTACATCTTCAAATTGCAGCTCCACTGTTTTCATATCGGCAGGCATTTGGAAGGGTAATAAAGCGGAAGGTTCAACTTTACCTGATATAATTTCCATCAACGCTTGATCTTGTACGCCCATATGCACCAAAATGGCGGATGCATTTTTTTCGATTTCCGAGAATACCATTGGTTTTGAAACATGTACTACCACAACTACGGGTTTGCTACCCATTTTTGTTTTCGTGTCGTTTACCAATTCCATATCGGTGGTATTGTTGGTGGTAACCGTTTTACCCTTGTACGTTCTGTTGGTAAAATCCTCAAGGGGACTTCCGCCTGCCAAACTGGTTTCCCGGGCATCGGTCGCCGTGTAGCTGTCGTACTGTAAACTGATAGGTACGTATCCGTTGCCTCCGTTTTTCAAATCTTCTTGATCGTATCCCACACCACCATCTGGACTTTTAATACCGACTAAAGCAAAATCGGCCTGCTTTGGTTCATCGACCACCTCGAAATATTTGGCAACGACTTCCATTTTAAAAGGATATTCCGTTTTTTCAGGAGTTACCGCACCCCACCAATCCGTACTTGGCGCTATGTAGCGCTGCGGTATATACACTTTTTGTTTATCCTTTAAAGGAAGCGTTTTTTGTTGGTTTTTAAGAAGAGCAATGGATTTCAATTGTGCCTCATAACCCGCTTCCATATATTCGGCGTTGCCTACTGTTTTTTCGGTTTCCTCAATATCCAAATAGGGATTTTCGAACAACCCAACCCTAAAAATATTCTTCAACAAACGAACGGCAGAAGTTTCGAAACGCTTGCGCATATGTTCCTCACTATGTTCCGTAACACCCATTTTGAAAGCTTCGAGTACCGGCCCCATGACGTTATTACCGCCAAATTGATCCATACCTGCATCAATGGCCTTATAATGACGTTCTGCTTCGGTCAAGGTTTCTACGCCCCAGGGTTTCCCTTCAAATTTATCTATGGCCGAAACATCTTTGGTAATCATCCAATCGGTACAGAGAACACCATCATATCCATATTCGCCTCTTAAGACATCGGTAATCAAATACTTGTTGAAACCATTGGCTACAGCTTCCCCTTCACCCGTGGAAATGGTATAATACGGCATAACGGCCGATGCCATTTTGGTCGGCCCTTGCAACTTAAATACACCTTGAGTAAATGGTTGTAAATGATCTTTTAGGTTATTCCCGGGATATACCGCATAAGCTCCATAACCGAAATGACCGTCACGGCCTCCCTCTTCAGGTCCACCACCCGGCCAATGTTTGACCATGGCATTAACACTTTCAAAACCCCAATCACCTCCATCGGTAGATTGAAAACCATCAACGTAGGCTCGTGCCAAATCGGTAGCTAAATCGGGATCCTCCCCCATGGTACCGTCAAAACGGCTCCATCGGGGCTCTGTGGCCAAATCGATTTGTGGAGATAAGGCCGTCGCGATGCCCAAGGCGCGATATTCCTTGGAAGCGATTTCTCCGAACTGCTTCATCAGAGCAGGGTCAAAAGCCGCTGCTATGCCTAATGTTCCAGGCCACATGGAAATGGCCCCACCGGCCCCAGCATTGAATTCTGCATAAGAGTCGGTACCGTGTCTTGGATCCGAACTGGTATTTACTGGAATTCCAAAATCTAGACCTTCCGCGAAAGCTTGTGCGTTATTGTTCCATTGCGCGGCTACAGCAGGAGTTTCGACGCGTGTAATCAGTACATGGCGTAAATGGTCATCTTTTAAAAACGCTTTTTGTTCATCGGATAAATCGCTGGCCACAGCACCACTTTCTGGAAAAGGTTTACCATTATAGCTCGATGAACCAAATCCGCGACTGGCGCCAGGTATGGATTGATGTGAGCTGTATAACATTAGGCCACCAATATCTTCCAAAGTTAATTTAGAAGCCAAATCCTTTGCACGCTCATCGGAGGATAAACGCCAATCTTCGTATGCATCCAAGGTCCCATTCTTGTTCAAATCTTTAAAGGCGTATTCATTTATAATTAAAATTTTGACCCCAGAGTTTGGATTATATCCTAAGGTGCTTCCGCCTTCATTTCTTACAATGTTGAAATCAGTTTTCTTCTCTTCCTTAAATTTTTGGCTGCAGCCAATAGCAAATACAAGTAGGGCTAAACTTAAAAGGTATAACGATTTTTTTTGAGTTTTCATTTTGTTTCAATCGTGTTTATAGGTTTATAGCTTATGATATGCTTACTAAATCGATAAATTGCTTGTTCAATTGTAGGTTGGCCTCACAGCTTGATTGATTAATGATGGACTCTCCTTAGCGGCCAAGCCATGTGCTTCCTATCCACCGCCGGTCATTTGATTTGCTAATGCGATGTTGTCAAAGATAAAGGGAAGTACCATACAATGCAATGCTTTGTATTTTCCGTCAAAAACAGGGGATTGCCACGTACATAATTACATATAAACCGAAGCTCCACCTGCAAGGCTTGATTTAGCATTCGCCTCTCGTACCTCTCCCGGCCTTGCCTTCAATGATAGAAACAATCACGCCATTTCCCTCTTTTTTAATGCTAACTCGTGCAACAGCCACCATTATTAGATTTCATTGCTTTGGGATTTTCTAAACGGAAATCACCCGTAAAATGCTATCTTTAAGTTCAGCTGGATTGTCCTTCGGACGAATCACAGCAACGAACTTTAGTCCAACCCTTAGATACCGATTTATTATGGGAGATCATAATTTAAACATAAAATCCGATGATCAAGCGAGGATTGATTTTCTAGGTCACCTAATCGATGATCTTAAGAGTCTTGAACACATGTTTAAGAATAGGATGATAGAGGATGACATCATACGCATTGGTGCAGAACAAGAATTCTGTCTTGTAAATGAACAATGGCGACCCGCTAAGAATGCACTGAAAGTGCTTGAAGATATCAATGACCCACACTTTACAACTGAATTGGCACAGTATAACTTAGAAATCAATCTTGACCCCATTGAGCTTTGTGAAGATGCGTTTGCCAAAGTTGAAAGTCAGATCGGTTCACTTTTGAAAAAAGCAAAGATAGCGGCGAACCATAACCAAAGTAAAATCATACTGACTGGAATTCTGCCTAGTATTTCAAAACAAGAACTGGAATTCGAGTATATGACGCCCCATGAGCGTTATTATGCATTGAATGATTTACTTAAAGGGGTGAGAGGCGGAGATTTCAGATTGCACCTTTTGGGAGTTGATGAACTTTCTATCGTGCACGATTCGATGATGTTTGAAGCGTGTAATACGAGTTTTCAAATGCACTTGCAAATAAACCCGAACGATTTTGCATTTAGCTATAACTGGGCTCAGGCAATTGCCGGACCCGTTCTTGGAGCAAGTGTAAATTCTCCGTTGCTACTTGGCAAAGAGCTATGGAGTGAAACGCGTATTGCCCTCTTTCAGCAAAGCATTGACACGCGATTCGTTTCTATGGCGCAAAACGAACAAGAAGCCAGGGTGTCCTTTGGAAATGATTGGATAACAGGAAATATAGTGGACTATTATAAAAATGAAATTTCCCATTTCAAGACTTTGCTTACTAAAGAAATCAAAAGCAGCTCTTTCGAAGAATTAAAAAAAGGTAAGATTCCTAAGCTGGGCGCTCTCAATCTGCTCAATGGTACAATCTATAGGTGGAACCGACCATGTTATGGTGTAGGAAACGGCAAGCCACATATCAGGATTGAGAACAGGTACATCCCATCTGGTCCAACCGTAACAGACGAAATGGCCAATTTCGCATTTTGGGTCGGACTCATGACAGGACGGCCAACAGAATTTGACAATCTTCCCAATGTTATGGAATTCAGAGATGCTAAATGCAATTTTATCCGCGCAGCTCGAACTGGTTCCGAATCGATTATAAACTGGATGGGGAATGCGATTCCATTGGATCAACTTGTGCTGAATGAATTAATACCTATTTCAAGAACCGGACTTGAAAAGATGAAGATTAACAAAGCAGACATTGATAAGTATCTCGGTGTGATAAAGGCCAGAATTTCCAAACAAACAGGTTCACAATGGATGGTGAAAAATCATCGCAACTTTAAGAAAAAACTAAAACCCGATGATGCCTTGATTGCCCTCACAGCAGCCATCCACGAAAATCAGAATTCCGGTGACCCTGTCAGCGAATGGCCAGCTCTCCATGACTTTACATCTTTTACTTCCACGGCAAGTTTGGCCTGTCATCTTATGACCTCTAAACTGGTAACGGCACATGCTACCGATTTAGGGATTTTAACCCTTCAATATATGAAGTGGAACAATATACACCATCTACCTGTTGTTGATAAAAATGAAAAATTAGTTGGTCTAATTACCTGGAAGCATCTAAAACATTATTGGAACCAGGTTCATGATGCCAATAAATTGATAAGTGCTCGTGAGATTATGGTTAAGGATGTTATCACTATTGAAACATCGACCCCTATAAAAAAAGCGATTAAACTTATGAAAAAACACGAGATAGGTTGCTTACCTATTTTACATGATACACAACTGGTTGGTATTATAACTGTTAAAGACTTAGTTCATTTTGATAATGACTGAAGGTCATGGCATAGCACTGGGCCAAACGTTTCATGTCGATCGTATTATCAGAAGAGTTGATGGCAAGAATCCTGGTCCATGTTTGTTGATGCCACTATGTATATTGCCCATATAATTTTAGTGGTCAAGGATTATGACGAGGCTATTGCGTTTTACACGGAGAAATTAGATTTCCAACTTTTGGAATATACTAGATTCGATGGGGCAAAACTATGGGTTCTTGTTGTTCCGCCCGGAGCAAGGGAAAGTAGTCTTCGTTAAAACCCGTCGGAAAAAAGTGTTTTCAGCGCAAAGTCTAGATTACCTTTTTGGAGATAGTTTTTGGCAGTCTTGTGTAATTTTGCGTTTTTTTCATCTTGGGAATCTAATTTTAGAATTTCAGCAATCTCTAGATTTTTTTTGAAATGATTTAAATCTTCTTTCGTGGGAATTTTTTCTGCATTGCCAAGCCTGCCTAAATCATTTGCGGAAAGTATATCCGTTTTAAAAACATGTTTTGGTAATTGATCTACGCCAATGCCTTTTGTTCGAATTGGCTTTGGGATTTCAAATAGGGACTCTTCTGTAACTCTGGAGTACCAATTTGCTCCCATTCTGGCAACGTGGTCTAACTTTTGCGTTTCCAATAGGTTATTCCCATCCAAGTATTTGTTATCGATATGGATGAATACTACTCTTGAAATAATAAGATTGCCTGCACCTCCTTCATCACCTAATTCAATGATATTATCTACCACGCATTCAAAGGAAACTGGTGATTCCTTGACACGCGGTGGCCTCACTTTAATGGAGTCTATTGGAGTCAAGCCCGATTTAATGAATTCATTTACGCCTTTATCATATTCGGTACTTGCCAATGACATTTGTTCGACCATGGGATAGTTCACCGTATTTATAACCACTTCCTTAACTTCCCGTAAATTTTCCAGAGTATGTTTAACGGTATTGTCCCTAAGTCTTCGGACCGGAGAGAAAACTAGAGTAGGGGGATTGGCACTAAACACATTAAAAAAACTGAAGGGGCTTAAATTTACGACCCCTTCTTTGTCTATCGTGCTAGCGAAAGCAATTGGTCTTGGCGCAATGGCCGTCGTTAAAATTTGATATATCGCAGATGTGCTGATTGAACCGATATCTATTGAGGTAACTTCTTCCATACATTTTAATTTAGAGCGGGTAACACCTGAGCCTTTACTTCACCAAATCCGACTCTGATACCGTCCTTTTCGCAATATCCTCTCATGATTACCGTGTCAAAGTCTTCTATAAATTTTCTTTTTTCCCCGTTGGATAAGGTAATTGGTTTTTTTCCGCCCCATGCCAATTCCAACATAGATCCATAGGAATTCTCTTCTTTTCCACTGATAGTTCCTGACGCTAGCAAATCTCCAACCTTCATGTTACATCCGTTGCAGGTATGATGAGCTAGTTGTTGAGCCATATTCCAATACATATATTTAAAATTGGACCTACTCACGATGTTTTCTTCGCCTTGCTTTGGTTTTATGCCCACTTCTAAATGGATATCGTAATTTTTTTGGCCGTTATAGGTAAGGTAAGGCAATACTTCAGGGTCTTGTTTGGGGCCTTCAATTTTAAAAGGCTCCAATGCTTCTAAAGTTACTATCCAAGGAGAAATTGAGGATGCGAAGCTTTTTCCCAAAAATGGCCCCAAGGGAACATACTCCCATTTTTGAATATCCCTGGCCGACCAATCGTTAAAAAGCACTTTCCCAAAAATGTAATCCTCAGCATCCGAGGTTTTAATAGATGCTCCTATTTGGGAATCCTTGCCAATAATAAAGCCCATTTCCAATTCAAAATCCACGCTGGAAGAAAGTTGAAATACTGGGGATTTAGCCTCAGGCAACATCACCTGCCCCTTTGGCCTAACAATATTTTGACCACTTACCATAATTGAGGAAGACCTACCATGATAGCCAACAGGTAGATGTTTCCAGTTGGGTAATAATGCATTTTCAGGGTCCCTGAACATTTTTCCTACGTTAGTGGCATGCTCTATACTAGAGTAGAAATCGGTATAATCCCCAATTCGAACAGGAAGATGCATTTGGGCCTCAGATTGGGGCACCAAAACTTTTGTATGTTCACGTAGTGAAGAATTTTTATCGGAAAGTAAGTCCTGTACCTTTAATCTAACCGCATTGGTGACCGGTTTGCCCAGATTGATGAAATCGTTCAAATAGTTAGTGACAAAAGCTGCCTTTTTTACTTTTAATTCATCGAAACATCCTTTTTCCGCAAGAGCATATACATCTACTATTTGGTCACCGATTGCTATGCCGATTTTTTTATTTCCGTTTCCAACGGAGAAAATCCCAAAGGGAAGATTGTATATGCTAAAATCCGAATCATTGGGTATGTCTACCCAAGAAGTTAAGCTTTTGCCCATATCCTTACTTTATAAAGTACCTCTACTGGCTTGTTCACGCTCAATAGCTTCAAACAGGGCTTTAAAGTTACCTACGCCAAAAGACTGTGCGCCCTTACGTTGAATTACTTCAAAAAATAGGGTGGGCCTATCAACTATGGTCTTTGTGAAAATTTGCAAAAGATAGCCTTCCTCATCCCTATCGATCAAAATCCCGTGCTTTTTTAGCACCTCTACATCCTCATCGATTTCACCCACACGTTCCAATAAATCGTCATAATAATGCTCAGGAACATATAAAAACTCTACGCCTCTATCTCTCATCGCAGAAACGGTCGCTACAATATTGTCCGTGGCAACCGCAATATGCTGAACCCCTGGTCCATTATTAAAGTCCAAATATTCTTCTATTTGAGATTTCTTTTTCCCTTCGGCAGGTTCATTGATCGGGAATTTTACCCTACCATTGCCATTGCTCATTACTTTACTCATCAAAGCCGTATAGTCCGTAGAAATATCATCATCGGTAAAGGAAACGATTTGCGCAAAACCCATGACTTTGCCGTAGAATTCGCACCATTGTCTCATTTCGTTCCAGCCCACATTACCAACGATGTGGTCAACAAATTTTAAGCCCACTGGCTCTGGGTTATAGTGTGATTCCCATTTTCTATATCCGGGCAAGAAGATACCGTCGTAATTTTTACGCTCTACGAAAATATGGACGGTTTCACCATAGGTATAAATGCCGGAACGAATCACGTGCCCGTGTTCATCTTCTTCTTTGATGGGCTCCATGAAAGGTTTGGCACCTCTCTTGGTGGTTTCCTCGAACGCTTTTTTGGCATCATCGACCCAAAGTGCCACCACTTTTACGGCATCCCCATGGGTGTTGATATGCGCATTGATCGGTCCGTCTTTTTCAAGGGGAGTTGTCAATACCAATCGTATTTTATCCTGTCTCAAAACATAGGAGACCCTGTCTTTCATTCCTGTTTCCAAACCTGCATAAGCCTCTGATTGAAAGCCTAACGCTGTTTTGTAGAAATGAGCGGTTTGGGTTTGTTTTGCATTACCAACGTACAATTCTATATAATCTGTACCGTTCAAAGGAAGAAAATCTTCTGCTTCCTCAAATATTTTCTTTAGACCGTATTCAGTATTCTGTAAGTCTTTTAAATCTTTTATGCCTGCCATAACTCGTATTTTTTTCGTTGTCAATGATTATCATCTAACCAAGAGGTATGATAATCTCCTGTATCAATATTAATTGCTTCCTCGGTTATCATCAAGGGTTTAAATGTATCGACCATTACCGCCAACTCCTGCGTTTCCGTTTTACCGATACTGCGTTCCATCGCCCCTGGGTGTGGCCCATGGGGAATACCGGCCGGGTGTAAGGTGATTTGGCCGATGTCGATGTTGTTTCTACTCATAAAATCCCCATCCACATAATACAAAACCTCGTCGGAATCTATATTGCTATGATTGTATGGCGCCGGTATAGATTGCGGATGATAATCGTACAGCCTAGGTACAAATGAACATATTACAAAGGCATTTGTTTCAAAGGTTTGATGTACCGGGGGTGGTTGATGGATTCTACCCGTTATCGGTTCAAAATCATGAATTGAAAGTTTATAGGGATAATTATATCCATCCCAACCAACTACGCTAAAGGGATGACCTGCATACACATATTCATGAATCATATCCTGTTTTTTTACTTTTAAAAGGAAGTCCCCTTTGTCCGAAAAAGTTTCCAATTCACTAGGCGGATGCATATCGCGTTCACAATATGGCGAATGCTCCAAATGCTGTCCGAACCAGTTGCGATAGCGTTTTGGGGTATAAATAGGATGTTTTGATTCTACAATAAACAGTCGGTTATCGGTAGTATCAAAATCGATCTGATAAATCATCCCTCTAGGAATAACAAGGTAATCACCATATTCAAAATCAATATTTCCTAAAAACGTTCTGAGTTTGCCGGTTCCCCTATGCACGAACAGAACTTCATCGGAATCTGTATTCTTATAAAAATATGCTCTCAATGATTTTTTGGGCGCCGCCAAGGCGATATAACAATCGTTGTTGGCCAGAATAATTTTTCGACTTTCTAGATAATCGTCCGTAGCGGCAATGTCAAAGCCTTTTAAACTCAAGGCTTTCATATTTTTCTCTACCGCTATTTTGGGTGCTACGCTATATGATTTCAATACCTCTTTGACCTGGGTCGGGCGGTGCGTATGATATAACAGCGACGACATTCCGTCAAAACCGATAGTACCGAATAATTCCTCATAATAGAAATCACCGGCATCGCTCTTGAAAATGGTATGTCTTTTAGGGGGAATTTTCCCCAAAGTGTGATATCTAGGCATAGGATAAGGTTTTATGGATTGCCGCTATTAGTGCGCTATTGGCTTCATGGGTGCCAATTGTAATTCGAGCACCATTGGGGGCGCCGAATTTATCACAAGGTCTGACCATTATTCCTTCTTTTAGCATTTGAGCGGTAAAATCGTTTAATTTTATCTTAGGAGCAATAAAGATAAAATTGGTTTGGCTAGGCCAGTAAGTCACATCTAGTTTGTCGAATTCGTTATACAACCATTTTTTTTCCGTTCGGATCAGCTCAATTGTTTTTTGCAAATGCTCTTTGTCTTTTAGGGCATGGATACCAGCGACCATAGAAAGTGTATTAATTATAAATGGTCTTTTGATATTTTCTATATATGAAATTATCTGCGGAGTAGAAATCCCATATCCTAATCGTATCCCGGCCAAACCATAGGCTTTTGAAAAACTATGAACGCCGATTACATTTTTATTCTTCTTAATATAGTCAAAAGCTCTTGGATAATCAGGCGCATCGACAAAGTGAAAATAAACTTCATCATAGACCACAATAACATCTTCCGGCAAATTATCTATGAGAAAATCGATGTCTTTCTTACCGGTGTAAGTCCCTGTTGGATTGTTAGGGTTTGTGATAAAAACTAGTCTGGTTTTCTTAGTAACGGCCTTTAATATTTCATCAACGTTCAGCGTATAATCATCTAAATTTAAAGGAACGTTTACAACCTTACTTCCTTCGTTTTCGATCATACTTTCATAAGCCACAAATGTAGGGTGACTAATAATACATTCTAAACCAGGACTTAAAAAGGCCCTGGTTATCAATTCTAGAACTTCAATACCACTATTCGCGGTTACGATATTTTCAGAAGTCAGATGAGGGTAGGTCTCACAAATAGCGTTCTTCAATAAATGGTCGTCCCTAAACTTGTATTCATGTATATCTTGAAGGCTATTAATAATAGCCTGTTGCGCAAGAGGAGAAGGGCCCAGTGCATTTTCATTGGAAGATAGTTTCCATACCTTGTCTATATCACTACCAATCAATACTTCCTCCCTAGTTATGCCACCGGCATAGTCTTTCTCCTTAACGTATGACTTAAAAACTGTTTCTGTATCCATTCATACAAAATTACTACATAAGTCCGGCCAAATATAGATTTTCACTATCGATAGTATGAAATTTGGTTATATTCGCTATAAAATAGGTGTTATTTGTTTTTATAATCTATTTTCCCTAATAGATCAGTTACGATGCAAACAATTTATCTACATGAAGACCGAACTGGATAGTACCGACATCAAGATTTTAGAGTTACTTCAAGAGAATTCTAAAATGACCGCGAAGCAAATCGGTGAGTTATTGAATCTTTCC
>RCMY010001883.1_pt1 | contig 19371 bp, 21 predicted proteins | sample 2041341 | NCBI WGS metagenome assembly RCMY01 (sample SAMN09708234, study PRJNA481090) | Marine sediment metagenome, whole genome shotgun sequencing project. | reverse complement strand
TCGACCTGGCTCGACACGACGTTGGCGAGCACCTCGCTGCCGTCACGGACGATGGCGACCGCCGTCTCGTCGCAGCTGCTCTCGATGGCCAGCATGATCGTCATGGTGTTTCTCCGAGTTCGTTCCCGTGGCGCAGGCCGGCCAGGTGGTGCAGACCGGCCAGGTGGTCCGGGCGATCGATGTCGTGTGCCCACATGATGAGGGCATGCTTTCCGACGCCGTAGTAGTCCTTGCGTTCGCCGGCAGCGACGAATCCGAAGTCGTCGTACAGGCGGATCGCTGCGGCATTGTCGGTTCGGACCTCGAGGGTGAGGTGACTCACTCCCGCCTCGACGATGTCGAGCATGAGCCGGGTGAGGATGTGGCTCGCGATGCCATGACGACGACGGGCCGGGTCGACCGCGATGTTCATGAGGTGCGCTTCGTCGGCCACCAGCATCACCCCGCCGAACCCCGCGACCTGACCATCGATCGTGCCGACGAGCCAGTGACGTTCGCTCGGGGGCATCGAGAGTTCCCCGAGGAACAACGACCGGCTCCACGGAACCGGGCTCGACACCGTTTCGATGGCGGCGATTTCGTCGAGGTGAGACTCTGCCAGCTCGACCAGGGCGAGTTGCCCGAGTGCGGCGAGTTGTCCAGGTGCAGGGCGGGTCATGTGTTGTGCCGGGTCTTGATGTTGATCTGGACGTCGGGATCTCGCAGGTACTGCGGCAACACCTCGGAACCGGGCACACCCGGCCGCCCGGCAGCGAGCCGGGCGATGACGACCGGGGATGGTTCGCAACCTTCGACCCGCTGGGTTCCGTACAGATCCGGATAGCGGTCGGCACCGTCACCGACCACGAGGTCGTCGGGCTCGATGAGGTCGAGCGCCTCTTCCGGCGCGCCCACGAACGGGCTGCCGAGCGCGGTGGGTTCACCGTCGGCGTCGACGCTGAAGCGTTGCTGGAACACCTCGGCCCGGCGGGCATCGATCACTGCGACCACGGTGGCGTCACGGTGTTTCGCCGCGAGCGCCTCGAGGCTCGACACGCCGGTGACGAGAGTCGTCGTTGCCAGCGCCAGCGTGCGGACGGTCGCCAACCCGACTCGGAGGCCGGTGAACCGGCCCGGTCCGACGTCGACGGCGAACCGCTCGACATCGGCCAAGGAGACACTGCGGCCGGCGACGGTCGATGCCGTCTCGAGCGAGGCGGCGATCATCGGGATCAATTCCTCGGCATGGCGGCGATCGGTGGCGACGGTCTGCTCGGCGAGCACGAGGCACTCACCGGTCGTCGGTTCGCACTCGACGACCGCCACGCCGACGCTCGCCGTTGCCGACGTCACCGCGAGAATCAACATGGTGCAAGCCGATCGGCGAGGTCGGCCAGCGGCGCCAGCCGCTGAGCCCACGTGGGTGAACCCGGTTCGAAACGCAGGATCCGGTCGTCATCGTCGTCGCCGAGCAACAGCCGGATGGTGAGCCGGTCTTGCGGCAGCACGGGCTCGATCTGCTCACCCCACTCGATGACGGTCACCCCGTGCTCGAGCAGTTCGGGCAGGTCGAGATCGAGGGTCTCGGCGAGGTCGTCGATGCGATAGACGTCGAGGTGATGAAGTTCGAGACGACCGAGGTATTGGTTGGCGAGGGTGAAGGTCGGACTGGTGATCCGACCGTCGATTCCGAGCCCGGCGCCGAGGCCCTGGGTGAAGCAGGTCTTGCCCGCTCCGAGGTCGCCCGCCAACACGATCAGATCGCCGTCGGCAAGCAACGCCGCCAGTTCGGCCGCGATCTGCTTGGTCTGGGCCGGACACGCCGTGTCGATCACGAGCGGATCGGTCACGGGTGGGTCGGTTTGGTGGTCGGAAGCGGCATCAGACACAGCGCTCAAGGCTAACGGCGGTGGGCCCGCTGCCCGCTCATGGCCCCTGTTGGGAGCCGAGGGCAGGCGGACCCGCAACGGATCCGGGCATCTTCACCGCAGGGAGCGGATCGCCCGGGAGATCGATTCGGTCGCCATCACTCGGAGGTGGATCGGGTCTGCTTCGACGTCGCCGGTTGCTGCCGCCACGATGGCATCGCCGTCGGCGGCGGTGTGGGCCGGGACCAGGCAACGGGCGTAGCCGTCGTGGCCGCCTTCGGCCAGAAGCTGACACTGGGCCTTGTCGAGGCGCGCATTCGTGACGATGACCCCGATGGTGGTGTTGGTCCCGAAATCTTGCTCGGTCTCCGGGCTGGCAGCGGTCACCCGTTGCGGCGGCATGTCGCGCATCGACCCGTCGCCGGGATCGATGTCGCCGAGTGCATTCACCACGACCAGCGAACTCACGAGCACGTCGCCGTCGGTCACCGTGGCCATGCCGACGCCTCCGGGTCGGGCACCTTCACGGCCCCACCACTTGCGATAGGTGGCCCCGGCTCCCCCACCGATCCTCCCGGTCAACACCGGGCCGTCGGTTGCGGCGACCGCCGCGGCATGGCCAGACGCCGCATTCGGTCGAACGCCCGACGTCGCGACCGTGAGGTCATAGACACACATGCCGACCACGATCGGCACGACGCCACCGGCGGTTACGAATCCTCGCCCCTGTTCGGCCAGGCGCTGCATCACGCCGTCGGCGGTCGAGAGACCGAACGCCGAGCCGCCCGAGAGCACGACCGCGTTCACGTGTTGCATCATCCGCGACGGATCGAGCAGAGCGAACTCACGGGTGGCAGGTGCCCCACCACGAACCTCACCCGAGGCAACGGTTCCGTCGGGCAACAGCACCACGGTGCATCCGGTGTCACCCGCGGGGCTGGTCCAGTGACCGACCGTCACACCTGGCACATCGGTGAGGACTCCCGGCCCGAGGGCGCGTTGTCGGTCGATCATGCTGCGAGCGTGACAGGTCACCCACCCAGGGTCAACACCGCCACCAGCCGGTTCCCTCTCCGGAGCGTCCACACCCGCGTGCCGCCACCCCCGTGCACCCCGGCGGCTCCTACGGTGTCGGGATGGGTCACCTCCGACGGATCAGGCTCGACGCTCATCAGACCGAGGTCTCGGCCCTGTCACCGGTCACCGATCCCTCGTTGGCGGCCGGCCTCCGGGCCGAGCGCGCATGGTGGCTCGCTCACGACGAGGGTGGCCTCGACTCGGTCGTCTCGTTGCTCTGTTGGTCCGACGGCGACGATCCCTGGAGCATCGAGCCCGTCCGACTCCTCGGCGATGACACCGTCACCGATGCCGAGGCCCTCACCACCGCAGACGGCTATGTCTTCGTCGTCGGATCCGGGTTCGTCGGACCTGACGATCGCCTCGACGAGCGACGGTCCTTCATCCTCCGAGTACGCGAGAGCGACGTGGCGGCCGCGTCGAATGACGGGGGATTCGAGGCATCGGCCTACACCATGCGACTCGGACCACGGCTCATGACCTCGATCCACGAAGCGATTCTGCGAGCCGAGGTCGAACTGCTCGCCACCGACGGCGACATCGTCGAGGCCCTGGCCGAAGACCATCCGGGCCCGGCGACCTCCCCGATCAACATCGAGGGCGCAGCATTCTGCGCCGACGACCTTGTGATCGGCCTGCGGTGGCCGGTGACGTCTGCCGGGCATCCGATCCTCGCCATCATCCACGACGCACGCCCGCTCCTCACCGAACCGACGCCATCGGCTGACAGACTCCTCGAACTCGAGATGTCGGTCCAGATCATCGACGCCGTCGGGTCGACTCGACGACCGGCAGGCGTCCGAGGGTTGGGGAACTCGAGCGTCCATCGCTCGGTCGAGCTGCTCGTCGGGCCGACCGACCGCCAGATGGCCGACGACAAGGTCAAGTCGGCCGCAGCCGCCCATGTCCGGCTGGCGATCGACTCCGGCTCGGTCGAGGACGTCCAGCGGTTCGAGGGCTTCCGCAAGGTCGAGGGGCTCGCGCCGTCGCCGGCGGGCGACACGCCGTCGTGGATGTACGCCCTCGACGATGACGATGCGATCGTGCTCCTGCTGGACGACTGAGGCCGGCAGCAGGCTCACGTCAGGAGACCCGGGTCGGAGACTCGACTCAGCGGGCCAACGTCTCGAGTCGCCGATCGTACGATGCCGCAGCGACGCCCCAGTCGTGACGGCGGACGGCGGAGATCACCTCGGGCAACGCTGCTCGGTACGGCTCGATGTCGGTGAGCACGTCGACCAGCCGGGTACCGAACGTTCCCGGTCGATAGAGGAAGGGCGACCCTCCCGCTCCGAGGAGATCCGGGTAGTTGAGATCGTCGGGGACGACCGGCACGCAACCGGCGGCAACGGCCTCGGCGACACCGACACCGAGGAAGTCGTGACGAGCGCAGCTCACCACGACGTCGCTGCGACACACCCAACGCCGGTACTCGCCTTTCGTGAGCGGGCCGGCAGCGAGCACGCGGCTGCCATGACGATCGACCACCTCCTGGCGAGCAGAGTCGTCGAGCGGACCGGCCCCGCCTGCGAGCACCAACCGGAAGTCGATGCCGATCTCGTCGAGGCGATCGATGGCGCGAGCGAAGGCCTGTGGATCCTTGTCTGGCTCCCACCGATGTGGCCACAGAACCACCGGGCCCGCGCCGTCGTATCGTTCGGCCGTCGGGGTCGCCCACGACAGGTCGATCCCCAGCGGCAAGGTCTCGAAGGAGTCGATCACCCGCCCGAGCTGATCCGCATGGTCGGTGTCTGGCATCCGCTCGACGAAGCCCGCAAGCGCGTCGACCACCGAGCGTCGGTGCCAGTCGCTGTTGAACAACACGACGTCGGCGGCGAGCCAGGAGAACCAGTCGTACAACGCGTTGGCATCGTTCGCCGCCGGACCCTTGGCGTTCGGATAGAGCAGCTGACTCTCATGTTGGTAGACCGCCACCGGGACGTCTCCCAGCTCGCGCCGGAGTTGGCCGAGCAACCGAGACACATCGAGCGGGCTCGACACCATCACCACGTCGGGCCGGCCCTCGGCCGCAACATGGGCGCGTATCCGATCGGCGAGCGGAGCAGCGCCACCGCGCAATCGCCATCGCCACCGATCGGCCGGTAGCCCGACGATGGAAACCTCATGGGTGCTGACGAGGCGATACCCCTCGGCCCATTGGGCGTGAGATCCGCCGAGCCAGGGCTCGGCGATCAGCACCTTCACCGCTGGTCGCTGGGTGGCTCGCCCAGAAGACCCTGCTGATCCAAAAGACCCTGCAGCAGTTCATTGACCCGGTCCGGCGCTTCCATCATCGACTGGTGACCGACACCGTCGAGCACATGCAGCACCGAGCCGGGGAAGGCAGCGACCAGTTCGTCGGCGCAACGCAGCGGCGTCAACCGATCGTCGGATCCGACGATCACGATCACCTCGAGGTGATCGAGATCGTCTCGAGCGGCGAGCTCGGCCCGAACATCGTGTTCGACGATCGACGGCATGGACTGCCAATAGGTGGCCGGATCGAGACGGTCGAAGCTCTCGGCGACCGTGCGGAGATCGAGCAGGCTCGGGGAACGCCCGAAGGTCGTCATCACAGCCAACCGACCGGCGTCGTTGCCCGGCACCGTCCCGATGATCGCGGCGACCGCCGGCCGCTGCAGAAAGCCCTCGATCCTCGGGTCGCGGCGCGCCAGCCGCATGGGTGATCGAACCGCCGAGTCGACGAACGCGACCCCGTGAACTCGGGCGACCGTCTGTGGCGCTGCGGTTGCCAGGAAGTGAGCGACGACCATGCCGCCCATCGAATGCCCGGCCAGCACGACATCGTGGAGGTCTTCGCGTTCGAGCAGCGCAGCGAGGTCGGCGGCGTTGGTCACGATCGTCGCTCCGTCGGAACCGACGACGGACCGGCCGTGGCCACGAAGATCGATCGCCACCACTCGAGCCGAATCGGACAGGGTGAACTGGCGGGCCCATGCTTCGGCCTCGAGCGTGATGCCATGGAGCAACACCAGTGGTTGGCCTGACCCGGCCTCGATCCAGTGCATCGAGCCGCCGTCGTCGGTCTCCATCCAGCGGTCGTTGGCACTCGAGGGCAGCGCGGTTGCGGTCGATGGCGATGCGGCGAGGTCGAGACGTCGCATCATCAATCGCTCGGCGGTCCAGCCGGCAGCGGCTCCCGCCAACAGTGCCGTGGTTCGAACGAGATCAGTGGTCATCGTGGCTCCCGGAATGTTCGATCGAGGCGAGGTCCGAACCCACACACGATCTCATACGTGATCGTGCCGAGCATCGTCGCCCATTCCTCGACGGGAATGGCGTCGCCACCCTGCGGCCCGAGGAGGACGACCTCGTCGCCCACTGCGACGTCGGCGTCACCGACGTCGACGACGACCTGGTCCATCGTGACCATCCCGGCAAAGGAGTGGCGTTCACCCCCGATGAGCACCTGCCCCGACTCCCACCATGCTCGTGGCACCCCGTCGGCATACCCGACCGGCACCGTGACGAGGGTGGCATCGTGGGTCGTTGCCCGACGGTGGCCGTAGCTCACCGCTGTACCGGCGCGCACACGCTTCACGAAGCCGACGCGTGACACCAGCCGCATCGCCGGCCGAAGGTCGACGATGTCGTCGAGGTCGGGACCGGGCGAGCAGCCGTACATCGCAATGCCGCATCGCACGACGTCGTAGTGACTTCGGGGGAACAAGATCGTGGCTGCGGAGTTGGCCGCATGTACGAGCGGTGGATCGATCCCGACAGCCGAGAGTTCCTCGAGGACTGCCTCGAATCGGTCGAGTTGTTGGTCGTTGAGCGGGTGACCGAGTTCGTCGGATCGGGCGAGGTGGGTCCAGACCGAGCCGAGTTCGAGCTCGTCGGCCGCCATGATCATCTGTGCCAGTTCGATGGCATCGGCCGCCGTTGCCCCGACTCGACTCATGCCGGTGTCGATCACCAGGTGCACCGTCATGACTCGGTCGTCACCGGCGGCTTCGGCCGCTGCGGCAATCCCTGCGGGAGAGTAGACCGCAGGCTCGAGGTCGAGTGCCCACGCGATGGCGAACTCGGCCGGCTCCGGCTCGGAGAGCAGCCAGATGGCGGCATCGATCCCCGCGTCTCGCAGCGCTCGGCCCTCGGCGACCTGTGCCACCGCCAGACGTGATGCCCCGGCGCTCAGTGCCGCCTCCGCGACTTCGGCGGCCCCGTGCCCATAGGCATCAGCCTTGACCACCGCACACAGTTCGCTGCCGGGAGCGAGTGATCCGAGCATCGAAACGTTCTGGGCGATCGCGTCGAGGTCGATCTCGATCCATGCCCGGCTCATCTTGTCTCTCGCGTCGATCGTGACGACAACACCTGGGCCACGAGCTCCGGAAGGTCACCGGCGACAAGACCGATCGTATACCCTCGCTGCGCTGCGTGGCCGTGCAGCTCGGCGCCGAGACCGGCGGCCAGGAACGGTTCGAGCCCGAGCGCCAGGCCGGCGGCGATGATGCCGCTCAATACGTCGCCGGTCCCGGCCGTCGCCAACCGAGCATCTCCGGCGGCCGACAACAGGACCCGGCCGTCGGGAGCCGCCACGACCGTGGTCGGGCCTTTGAGCAGCACGACGCTGTGATAGGACTGGGCCGCGAGTTGCGCCGAACGGATTCGATCGGGACCGGGCGACGAACCCATCAGTCGCTGGAACTCGCCATCGTGGGGAGTGAGGACGACTGGAACCTTTCGTCCACGAAGGCACGAGGCTCGATCAGATCCGAGGCGGGTGGGCACTGCACCGACCGCGATCGCATCGATCGCTCCGGCGTCGATCACCAACGGTTGTTCGACCCCGGCGATGACCTGGCGAACCTCGTCGCCGACACGCTCGTCGGTCGAAAGGCCCGGACCGAGGACCAGTGCCGCGACTCGATCGGACTGGGCGACGACTTCTCGTCCCCATTCGAATCCCAACGACCGACCGACCGATTCGACTCGAAGCCCGAGGGACGACGCGTCGGATCCTGGCGTCGAGCCGAGGACATAACCGGCTCCGGCTCGGGCTGCTGCGGTCGCCGACAACACCGGAGCCCCGGTCATCGAAGGTTGGCCGCCGATCACCCAGACCGCCGACTTCCACTTGTGTGCGTCGGACGGGCGAGCCGGCCACGCATCGAGGTCGTCTCGGCCCAGTAGATGGATCGATGCGGCCGAGGTATCGAGCCCCAGGCCTGCGACCGTCACGTCGCCGACGAGCGGCGGACCATCGCCGAGCACGAGCCCGGGCTTGTGAGCGCCGAAGGTGATCGTGGCATCGGCCCGCATCGCCGAGCCCTCGACCGTGCCGACGTCGCCGTCGAGACCGCTCGGAAGATCGACGGCGAGCACCGCAGGTCGATCTGAGCGATCGGGGTACAAATCATCGAGGTCTGGAGCGTCGAACGGTCGTCGGAGCCCCGTACCGAACCCGGCATCGATCACGAGATCGAGAGCTCGCCACCGGATGCTTGCGTCACGCCAGGATCGGACATCGACCGTGACGACCTTGGCTCCCCATGTGTCGAGGATGCGAGCAGCCACTCGACCGTCGGCCCCGTTGTTGCCAGGACCGGCCAGCACGAGGATCCGGCTGCCGTACACCGACGCCAGCATCGACCGGGCGGCAATCGCCGTTGCCCACCCGGCACGCTCGATCAGCGTGTCGAGGTCGTCGGCGGCAGCGGCGTCGATGGCTCGCATCTCCTCGGCGGTCACGACGGGTTGCATGATCAGAGCATCCGATCGAGCGCTTCACCGAGCTGCCCGGGATCGAGGTGCACACCACCGACGAGGGTCATGCCCATGATCGCCGGTTCCGAACGCGTCCAGGCCAGCACCTGCTCGCGGCGGTCGGGCACCTCGGCCCATCGCTCCGAGGCGAGCTGATCGGCGACGAGCGCCACGAAGTGCCGAGCCCCGGGACCGTCGAGGCCTTCGAGCCACGGTCGAAGCCAGCGGCCGATCGGCTGATCGAGTCGAGCGAGCGCAGCCAACACATCGTGAAGGGGTGGGTTCCCGGGCTCGAGTGCGAGTTCGGTCGACCACCACAGATCGAGGAGCTTCTCGACTGGTCGGCGCTCGTGATCGGGCCAGCTCGTCCACTTGGCGAGTTCGAGCCGATCGAAGACGGCGATCGCGTACTCGGGGTCCGCCTCGGGGAGCGTCACGACCTCGAGGAGACGAGGCAGACATGCCGAGAACTCGCCATGGTCGGCCCGGGCGAGCACGGCGTCGAACGCCAGGTCGGGCAGGAGCGAGTCCTTTGGGGCGAAGAGCGTCCACAGCTCCTCGAGTGACTGGGCGATCATCTGATTCCAGCGGGGAACGTGGTTGCTCACGAGCCCAATCCTGCCACCACGGCCATCGCAACGGTGTCACTGTGCGACAGCGTGATGATCCAGTGCGAGATTCCTGCCTGTGCTGCTCGATCTGCGGCCCGGCCGGTCACGACCAGCGACGGGGCACCCGAGGGTGCCTTGGCCACGGCCATGTCACGAAAGTCGACGCCGCCGAGTCCGACGCCCAGAGCCTTCATGGTTGCTTCCTTGGCTGCGAAGCGGGCGGCGAATCGCTCACCCGGGTCGCGAGCCAAGTGGGCATAGCGAGCTTCGTCTTCGGTGAACACTCGACGGACGAACCCGGAACGCTGCGCGGTGATCCGACGGATGCGATCGATCTCGACGACATCGACACCGATCGACACCACCGGTCGCCCGATCAGCGCGCCGAGTGCGACGGCCTGCTCGGCCGCCGCGTCGGACGTGGAGATGTCGACGCCGTCGGCGTTGGTCAGTTCGTGGCCCATCGTGCTGCCACGGTACTGATGGGCGCCGTGAGCAACTCGACCGTGGGAACGGATCCGAGCAGATCCTCACGAAAACTCGGCTCGGTCTCGGTGACGACATCGACCAACTGCCGATAGCGCTTGTGGTAGCCCTGAAGCACCGAGCGAGCGGTGCCCGCATCGAGGTCTTCGGTGAGCTTGAGGTGACACAGGGTGAGACCGGTGGTCTCGCCGTCTTTCACTTCGGGAACGATGAGCACGACTCGCCCGTCAGAGCCGACCGACACGATCAATTCTCGATCGGCGGCGACACGGTGCTTGGTGCCTCGCAACGACGGATCGTTGGCCACTCGAGAGCTCAGGTTCGCTGCAAGCCCGCCCTTGTCGGCGACGAAGATCTGCGCCGTGGAGTCGGGGTTGCCTTCGATGCGGTAGCGGGTGTAGCCGGTGATCTCGCTGATCGCCGGGTCGAGGGCGGCGAGCGAGCGGAGGGTGCGGTAGCTGAGGCGATCCCGAGGACAGCCGGTGGCGAGGACACCCTGGATGAGTTCGGACTGCAGCAGCGACTCGTCGGCCCGGGAGATACCCACCGTGACGGTCTTGGCCTGATGCTTGATGGCGTCGACCGGACGGGTGAGTTCTTCGATCCCCTTGGTCAACGCTCCGGCGAGGTCTTCGACGACCACACCGGGGGTGCCGACCTTGCCGAATTCCTGTTGATAGGCCTCGAGCGGATACGCCTGACCTGCGAAACGCAGGAGGGAGGCGAGCCGTGCGGCGGTCGAGGCTTCGAGCTGGCCGTTGTAACGTCCGTCTCGTAGCAGGGTGAAGAACGAGGCGGCCCGTGACTCGAGCTGATTGGAGAAGCGGTCGAACCACTCCTCGCCGGTTTCTCCGACGAAGCCTTCGATGATCCCTCGGGCTTCGCGCAGCGGGCGAGCGGAGGCATCGATGGCCAGCGCCGCCTCGTAGCCGAACAGGTGCCCGACGACGGTCGAGAGCACGAACGCCAAGAGCGGGTGCGTCTCGGGCACGAAGATGACGTCGAGTGCGCCATTGAACCGATTCTCGCCTTCGGTGGCGATCACGATCGGAGCTGCCTTGTGGGCACGGAAGATCGCAACTTCCTTGGCGACGTCATCGGCGTTCGAGCCGACGAGGCCGGCTGCGCACACCAGGATGAGTGGTTCAGACGACAGATCGATGTGCTTCTTGTCTTCGGTGATGTCGCAGGCGATCGACTTGTAGCAGAGCTCGGACAGCTTGATCCGGAGCTCTCGGGCGGCGACGGCGTTGGCACCGTTGCCGACCATCGCCCAATAGCGACGGCTCGGAGCGTGACGATCGGCAGCAGCGGCGATCTCGGGTCGTTTGGCCAGCGTGGCTTTCATGGCCGTGGGAAGCGTTCGAAGGGCGCCGAGAATCGACTGCCGTTCGCTCTCGCTCCGGCCGGTCGCCCCCATGAGTCGGGAGACGCCCTCGGCCAGCAGGAAACCGGCGGCGATCTGGGCGTAGAACGCCTTGGTCGAGGCAACACTCATCTCGACGTCGCGGCCATCGGAGGTGTAGAGCACACCGTCGGACTTGTCGACGAGGTCGCTCCCCCGCCGGTTGACGATGGCGAGCACGACCGCGCCACGACCGTGGAGCAGATCCACGGTTCGGTTGGTGTCGGTGGTCGTACCGGACTGGCTGATGGCGACCACGAGCACGTCGGACATGTCGTCCTTGAGCTGGAACCCGGACAGTTCGGTTGCGGTGATCGCACGCACCGGGATGTCGAGCCCGTCGAGCATCCACTCGAATGCCGAGGCGACGGCCTGGCCTGCGACGGCGGCAGTTCCCTGACCGATGATCTCGACCCGCCGGATCGAACCGGACCGCAGTCGTTGGGCGACCGCTTCGTTGACCGTCTCGTCGGGAAGACGGACGCTCAGAGTGCCGTCGGTCTCGATCAGTCGACCACGCAGGGTCTTGGCGAACGATCCCGGGGACTCCGAGATCTCCTTCAGGAGGAAGTGCGGGGCATCGCCGCGGTCGATGTCGCGGGTGGTGACCTCGGGGGTCTTCCACTCGGCATCGTCGACCGGAAGGTCCGTGCCGTCATACGACATCCGACTGAGGCCGGCGGCGTCGCCGGCGAGTGATCCCCGGATTCGGATGATCTGGCCCTGGCTGCCGGTCGGGTTGTCGAGATCGGCCGGCGTCTCGCCGTCCATGCGGAGGTAGAGCGAAGCGTCTTCGACCACGCCATAGGGCTCGGATGCGATCACGAAGGCGTCTTCGGCCATGCCGACGAAGACCCCCTGGCCGGATCCACGGAGCGCGAGGTGGAGGTCGCCAGGTTCGCTGGTGGTCGAGATGCCGATGGCCACCGACCCCTCGAACTGTGCCACGGCCGACCGGACGGCTTCGTCGAGGTCGAGTCCTTCGGCCAGACCGCGGGAGACCATGGTGGGAATGACCTTGGCGTCGGTGGTGATCTCGCCGGCGATCGCAAGCTTCTCGAGCGCGATGAGATCGGCGAAATTGTCGACATCGCCGTTCAGCGTCGCCGTGACGTACGGGGCGTCGGTGTTGCCGACTTCGTCGGAGTTGACCGGGTGAGCATTCGGCTCGGAGATGATGCCGACCGAAGCCCAGCGAGTGTGGCCGAGAACGGTCACCTCGGCCGCGTCGTCGGCGAGTGCGGCGGCGAGGAGTTCGTCGGCGGCGATTCCTGCCCGCATGGCCTTGGTGTTGTCACCGAGCTCACCGATCTCGGCTGCTGCTTTGTAGACGAAGCTGAGGTGACCGTCGGGGGTCCGAACGGCTCCGCTGGTGAACAGGGCGTCCTCGGCCCGTTGCTCCATCAGCTGGATGTACTGAGGATGTTCGAGGTCGAGGCCATGATGACGGACGAGAAGGTGAAGGCCGGCACTGTCGCGCCCGCGCACTTCGAGGCGATCGAGCGAGCTCAGCGCCTGCTGGATGCTCATGAAGGCCGCAACGGCGGCACCAGATGCCAGTGGGCCTGCCAACGCGGCGACTTCGGCGGCCATCCGCAGGCGATCGCGTTCGATGGCCCAGGCGCCATCTTTCGCCGCGATCAGCGCCGAGTTGATGGCTTCGAGATCGGTGTATTCGTGACCACGATCGAACAGGTGCTGTTCGATGCCGGCCAGCCCCTCGGTGATCGTTGCGATGTCGACCGTCACGGTGGCTGCGAGGCCCTCGTGGTGCAACAACGCGCACAAGCCGGCTTCGCCGCGAAGCAGCTGGTCGGCCGCACCGAGTGCGTCAGCCGTGCCGTTCAGGCGCTCGGCGAGATCCGCCGTGCTGGCGGCGGGCAGTGCCGTCTTCGCGCCGGCAAGCATCTGCAGGATCTCGTCGGCCGCAGGTGTTGCCCGCTGGGTTCGACGACGGGCAATGGCGATGATGCCGCACAAAGAAATCGGCCTCCTCAATAGGGTCCGTACTCAGTATGGATCGGCTGATCACGTGTACCCCTGAGGGGATGTAGGCAATCGGCCTCATCCCGGGGTCGAGTTCACACGCCGGTAACCGGAGTCTCGGGCATTTGGCCTGGCCTGGGGCGTCTCCGACCGAAGCGGTGGCGAACGCGGATGACCGACGGTTTCAGCCCGGTTCGACGAGGTCTTGCGTCTTTTGTACCAACTCGGCGCAGATTCGTTCTGCTGTCGAGGCGTCGAGGTGCTCGACCATCACCCGAATGAGCGGTTCGGTCCCCGAAGCACGGACCAGAATCCGGCCGTCGTCGCCGAGTTCTGCTTCGGCCCGCTCGACGAACGGAGCGAGCTTGTCGACCAGATCCGGGTCACGAGCGGCCAGGCGGACATTCCTCAGCACCTGCGGGACCGTGGTCATGGCGGCAGTGGCCAGGTCGGCGAGCGATTCGCCGGAGCGAACCACGGCGTCGACCAACTGAGCTGCGGCGAGGACGCCGTCGCCGGTGGTCGCCAGATCTCGACAGATCACATGGCCGGACTGCTCGCCCCCGAGGGAGAACCCACCACGGCTGAGCTCGGCCAGCACATGGCGATCGCCGACTCCGGTCTGGCGAACGTCGATCCCGGCATTGCGCATCGCGATGTGTAGCCCGAGATTGCTCATCACCGTGACGACCAGCGTGTTGTGCCGGAGTCGCCCGGTGGCCGACCAGTCGACAGCGAGCAAGGCCAAGATGTGATCGCCGTCGACGAGCGCACCGGTGTGATCGACCGCGATCAGCCGATCGGCGTCACCGTCGAAGGCCAGCCCGAGATCGGCGCCGTGTTCGACGACCGACGCCTGGAGCGTCTCGGGGCTGGTCGACCCGCGGTCGAGGTTGATGTTGAGTCCATCGGGCTGATCACCGATCACGGTGACGTGGGCTCCGAGCTGCTCGAACACCTGAGGCCCGACCTCACTGGCGGCACCATGGGCACAGTCGAGCACGATGCGAACGCCGTCGAGCGTTCGCCCGTCGAGCGACGCAACGACCGACCGGACCCAGGCGCCGGCGACATCGTGTGAGGTGATCGAGCCGACACCGGCACCGACGGGAATCGTGGATGCGCCATGGTCGGATCCGTTGAGGGCGTCGCCGGTCAGGATCGCATGGAAGCGCTCCTGGATCTGGGCCTCGGCCTCGTCGGCAAGCTTGATACCGCCGGCGGCGAAGAGCTTGATGCCGTTGTCGGCGAACGGGTTGTGCGACGCCGAGATCATCGCCCCGGGGAGATTGCGCTCAGCACAGACCCAGGCCACGGTCGGGGTCGGCACCACCCCGAGAAGTTCCACCGATGCACCGCTGGAGGCCAGCCCCGCAGCAAGCGCTGCTTCGAGCATCGGTCCCGATCGTCGGGGGTCTCGACCGATGACGAAGGTGTCACCCCCCAAAACGCCAGCGGCGGCACGGCCGAGGGCCAGTGCCACCTCTGGAGTCAGATCGGTGTTTGCAGCTCCCCGCACACCATCGGTCCCGAAGGACGGCAGGACGATCGGCGAAGCCACGCTGGACTCAGCGCTTGGAGTACTGCGGAGCCTTACGGGCCTTCTTGAGACCGTACTTCTTGGATTCCTTCTTCCGAGGATCTCGGGTGAGGAGGCCTTCGGCCTTGACCGCACCGCGGGCTTCGGGATCGAGGGTGATCAGCGCACGGGCGATGCCCAAACGGAACGCTCCGGCCTGGCCGGAGAGGCCACCACCGTCGAGCGTGACGTCGATGTCGTAGGCCTCTTCGGTCTCGGTGACACGGAGGGGCTCGGTGATCAGACGACGGTGCACGGCCGAAGGGAAGTAATCGTCGAACGCACGGCCGTTGGCGGTGATTTCACCGGTTCCGGCGTGGATACGAACCCGAGCGACGGCCTGCTTGCGGCGACCGGTGGTTTGGAGCAGAAAAGCCATGGTTTTACTTCACCTCTCGGCGAGCGCCGGGAATGTCGAGAACGGTCGGCGCCTGCGCACCGTGGGGATGTTCGGGTCCTGCGTAGACCTTGAGCTTGGTGGCCATCTGGGCACCGAGACGATTCTTCGGCAGCATGCCGGTGATCGACTTGCGCACGGTGTCGGCCGGACGGCGAGCCATCGACTGGGCGTAGGTGCGAGTGGTCAGACCACCGGGATAACCCGAGTGGTGATGCACTTCCTTCTTCGACGCCTTGTCGGAGGTGAGCACGATCTTCGAGGCGTTGACCACGATCACGTGGTCACCCATGTCCATGTGAGGAGCAAAGGTCGGCTTGTGCTTGCCTCGCAGAATGCGGGCCACCTCGGTGGCCATACGACCGAGGGTCATGCCGTCGGCATCGACCACGAACCACTGGCGTTCGATCTCGGATTTCTTGGGTGAGTACGTCTTCACGGGGTACCTGCAGTCTTGACAGCAAAAGCCGGGCCGAAAGGGCCGAACGGCAAGCATAGGGTCGCGCGCTGCCCGCTCCAACCGTGCTAGTGGGAATCGCTCGCCGGAATCTCGTCGGCGAAGGGATCCACCGGATAGTCGACCGCCCAGAGCGTCAGTCCATGAGGCGGCGCGGGCGAGACCGAGGCATTGCGATCGCGAGCCGCGAGGACGCCGCGAAGCTCACCGGCAGAGCGTCGGCCGCGCCCGACGGCGACGTGGAAACCGACGATGCTGCGGACCATCTGGTGACAGAACGCCGTGCCGTCGATCTCGAAGCGGAGCACACCGTCGCCCAGATCGCTCCAGTGAGCTCGGGTGACCCGACGGACCAGCGACACCTCGGGGCCGTCGCCGCTCTTGGGGCGCCGACAGAACGACGAGAAGTCGTGCTCGCCGATCAGGGGATCGCACGCAAGACGCATCGACGCGAGGTCGAGGGGTTCACCGACCCACCACATGGTGTCGGAGAGGAACGGACTCGGCATCGGGGTGTTGAGCACGTGGAAGCGATATCGACGCCCGATGGCCGAGAAGCGAGCACTGAAGTCGTCGGACACGATCCTGGCCTCACGGCACACGACTTCGGGCTGCATGCCGACGTTGATGACCCTCGTGATCCGCTCGGGGTCGGCCTTGACCTCGGGCACGTCGAACGACAGCACCTGACCCCAGGAATGGACACCGGCATCGGTTCGGCCGGACATCACGATGTCGGGGTGATAGCCAAGGAACGGGCGAAGCGTGTCGGCCAACTCCCCCACGACGGTGCGAACGCCGGCGTTCGGAGCCAAGCCGCGGAAACGGCCGCCGTGGTAGGCGATCAGCAGCGCAACGCGAACGAGCGGACCCGTGGGTCCGCTCGTTTCGGGAAAGAGACTCAGAGTTTCCACGTTGATTCCACGTGACCGAGATATGCGCCGCGTCGGTGCTCGTCAGAGCCGATCACCGTCATGGCGAAGAGAATCAGACCAGTTCGATGCGAGCCATCGGCGCATTGTCGCCAGCTCGCTGACCGATCTTCAAGATGCGGGTGTAACCGCCGGGCCGGTCGGTGTAGCGGGGGCCGACATCGTCGAACAACTTGGTGGTCATCTCGACGTCGCCGAGGTACGAGAGCACCTGGCGATAGTTGTGAAGGCCACCCTTCTTCGACTTGGTGATGATGCGCTCGGCGACAGGCCGCATGGCCTTGGCCTTGGCTTCGGTGGTGACGATGCCCTCGGCGGCGACCAGCGACGCAACGAGATTGGCCATCATCAGCTTCTGGTGTTGAGCAGAACCGCCGAACCGGCGGGCCTTGCGTGGACGTCCTTGCATCGATCAGCTCCTGGATCCACGGAGTGAAAGTCCACGCTCATCGAGCTTGGCGATCACTTCGTCGAGGGACTTCTGGCCAAAGTTCGTGATGGCCAGCAAGTCGTCTTCGGTCTTGGTCAGCAATTCCCCGATGCTGTTCACCTGTGCACGCTTGAGGCAGTTGCGCGGGCGCTCAGACAAATCGAGGTCTTCGATCGGGAGATCGAGGTCGGGCGAGCCGGATGCTGCAGCCGGTGCTTCACCCAGCGTGAGCCCCTCGGGCTCGTCGCTCATTTCTTCGACCAGTTGCACGAGGGCACGCAGCGTTGCGCCGGACGAAGCCAGCGATTCACGGGGCGTGATCGCGCCGTCGGTCTCGATCTCGAGGATCAGACGGTCGAAATTGGTGGACATCTCGACACGGGTGGGCTCGACGATGATCGACACCCGACGAATCGGGCTGAAGATGGCATCGATCGGGATCACGCCGATGACGGGGTTGTTGGCGACTCGGTCGGAACCGATCCACCCACGACCACGTTCGACGATGAGGTCGATGGCGATACGGCCCTTGCCGTCGAGCTTGGCGATGTGGATGTCGCCGTTGAGCAGCTCGACTTCTGGAGGACACGCGATGTCGGCAGCGGTGACGTCGCCAGGACCACGAGCGTCGAGACGCAGTGTTGCCGGCTCGTCGCTTTCGCTGGAGACGACGATGTCCTTGATGTTCAAGATGATGTCGGTCACGTCTTCGACGACGCCGGGAAGGGTGTCGAACTCGTGAAGTGCGTCGTCGAAACGAACGCTCGTGATGGCGGCGCCGGGGACCGATGAAAGCAACGTACGGCGAAGCGAGTTCCCGAGCGTATGGCCAAAGCCAGGCTCGAGAGGACCGATCGCAAAGCGACCGGTGTTCGATTCTCCATCGTCGAGTTGCTCCACGGTGGGGCGCTGAATGATCAGCATGGTGGGATTCCTTCCGGCCAGCTCGGGCGAGGGACTACTTCGAATACAGCTCGACGATGAGCTGCTCACGCAGCGGCACGTCGATCTGCTCACGCAGGGGTTCGCTGTACACGGTGACCGACGCGCCGTCGGCGCCCCGGTCGAGCCAGGCGGGAGGCGTGCGATCGAGCACGTCCTTGTTCCACTGGATCACGGCGTTCTCACGGGTCTTTTCCTTGATCTCCACGACGTCGCCCTTGCGGACTCGGTAGGAGGGAATGTTGACGCGCTTGCCGTTCACCTTGATGTGGCCGTGGCTCACGAACTGGCGGGCCTGTGCCCGGGTCGAGCAGAGCCCGGCGCGGTAGACCACGTTGTCGAGGCGAAGCTCGAGGAACCGAAGCATGTTCTCGCCGGTGACGCCGGGGCGACGCTGCGCCTCGTCGTAGACCTTGCGGAACTGGCGCTCGGTGAGGCCGTAGGCGAAGCGTGCTTTCTGCTTCTCCTGCAACTGGAAGAGGTACTCGGTGTTGTTGTTGCCACGGCGACGGGTGCGACCGTGTACGCCTGGCGGGTAGGGGCGCTTTTCGAGGGCCTGGGCTTCACCCCGAGTGTCGAAGATGTTGGTGCCGAGGCGACGGGAGATGCGAGCGCGAGGCCCGGTGTAACGCGACATGGATCAAACCCTCCGACGCTTGGGCGGCCGGCAACCGTTGTGGGGAACCGGGGTGACGTCCTTGATGCCCGTCACTTCGATTCCGCTGTTCTGGATGGAGCGGATCGCGGTCTCGCGGCCGGAGCCTGGACCCTTCACCTGGACGTCGACCTTGCGAACGCCGTGCTCCATGGCCCGACGAGCGGCGGCCTCGGCCGCCATCTGTGCGGCATACGGGGTGCTCTTACGAGACCCCTTGAAGCCCACGTTGCCTGCCGATGCCCACGACAGCACATTGCCGTCTTGGTCGGTGATGGCGATGATCGTGTTGTTGAAGCTCGACTTGATGTGCGCGACGCCGTGCGTGACGTTCTTGCGCTCTTTTTTGCGAGGCCGCCGGCCTCCGGTACTTGGCTTGGCCATGACTACTTTGCCTTCTTCTTGCCGGCGACGGTGCGCTTCGGGCCCTTACGGGTGCGGGCATTGGTCTGAGTGCGCTGACCGCGGACCGGGAGGCCCTTACGGTGACGGATGCCCTGGTGGCTTCCGATCTCCATCTTTCGCTTGATGTCTTGCGACACCCCACGACGAAGGTCGCCCTCGGTCTTGACGTTGGCGTCGATGTCGGCACGAATGGCCATGACTTCGGCTTCGGTCAGGTCTTTGACTCGGGTCGTGGTGTCGACACCCGTGCGGTCAAGAACTTGACCTGCCGTGGTGCGGCCTACGCCGAAGATGTACGTGAGCGAAATGCCCACCTGCTTGTCGCGTGGAATATCAACGCCAGCGATGCGTGCCATATCAGCCTTGCCTCTGCTTGTGACGTGGGTTCTCGCAGATCACCATGACGCGTCCGCGTCGGCGAATGACCTTGCA
>RCMY010001881.1_pt1 | contig 19375 bp, 19 predicted proteins | sample 2041341 | NCBI WGS metagenome assembly RCMY01 (sample SAMN09708234, study PRJNA481090) | Marine sediment metagenome, whole genome shotgun sequencing project. | reverse complement strand
ATTAACGATTGGGGCGGCGTGTCGCCGCTGACGCCGGACTTTGTTAATCCCGAGGCGCCCTGGCCGCAGCTCGAAAACCTCGCGCGGGAAACGGCAGTCGCCGGTAAATACCTACAAGAACGTTTGACTATATACCCGCAGTTCGCGCTGCATGGTGAGCGTTGGCTTGATCCTGCGCTGCGTAGTGATGTGCTGCGCAGGGTTGACGCCGAAGGTTACCCGCGGGTCGACGACTGGACCGCTGGCGATGAGCACAAAGCTCCGCCGGAGAATGAGCTAAACGCAATCGTCAATGTGGTAAAGCCGGAGCACGTGAGTCGCGATGTTGCCGCCATTATTGCGAAAATTGAACAGCAACAAGACCTGACTGAGAAAGAGATTACGCGCTTGTTTCGGGCTCGCGGCGCTGACTTTGCCTTTGTGTGTCAGGCTGCTGATACCTTGCGCAAACAAGTAAAAGGCGACACGGTTAGCTACGTCGTCACGCGCAATATTAACTATACCAATATTTGCTATTTTAAATGCCAGTTCTGTGCTTTTTCCAAAGGCAAGCTGAGCGAAAATTTGCGTGGCAAGCCCTATGATTTAGACGCGAATGAAATCTCCCGCCGCGTGACCGAAGCGTGGGCGCGTGGCGCTACCGAAGTCTGCATGCAAGGGGGGATCCATCCCGAATACACCGGTGAGACGTATCTCAACATCTGCCGTATCGTTAAACAAGCGGCACCTGACATGCATATTCACGCCTTTTCACCGCTGGAGGTGTGGCAGGGAGCAGCAACCTTAAACCTGAGCGTTGGCGAATATTTACGACAGTTACAGGCTGCCGGTTTATCCACTCTGCCGGGTACGGCTGCGGAAATCCTTGACGACGAAGTGCGTGCCAAAATATGCCCCGACAAGCTCAACACAGCGCAATGGTTAGAGGTAATGGAAACTGCACATGGCCTTGGCTTTAGATCCACTGCGACCATAATGTATGGCCACGTTGAGCGCGTCGAACATTGGGCACGGCACTTGTTACGCATTCGCGAACTGCAGCGTAAAACCGGCGGTTTTACCGAGTTTGTGCCGCTTCCGTTTGTAGCCCAGGAAGCGCCAATGTACTTAAAAGGCCGCGCACGCAAGGGGCCGACGTTTCGCGAGGCAATATTGATGCATGCAGTGGCACGCATTACCCTGCATGGTTATATTGATAATATTCAGGCCTCCTGGGTTAAGCTGGGAGAGAAGGGCGTCAATGCCTGTCTCAATGCCGGCGTCAATGACCTTGGCGGCACCTTGATGAACGAAACCATTACCCGCGCTGCTGGCGCGACCCACGGCCAGGAAACCACGCCGCAAGAAATGCAGCAGCAAATAGAGGCAGCCAACCGCAAGGTGCTGCAACGCACCACCCTGTATTCGGCAGCGTCGCCGGAACGGCAAAGTACCGCGGCGGCGGCGGCGCGTTTGCTAGAGGTGGTGAACACGCCGGCAAGAAAATACGAGCGCAAACGCCAATTCGAGTTGGTGCGGCTGCAAGCAGAATCGGCAAGGTAATCAACATAGTGACAAGCGCAGAAGCCGGACAAAAAGCAGTTCAACTCGAACCAGGCTGGTTAGCAAAACTTGGCAGCGAGTTCGACAAAGAGTATATGCTGGCGCTAGCGGGTTTTCTGCGCGAGCAAAAGCATCAGCACAAAGTGATTTACCCGCAAGGCAAAGAGTTTTTCAATGCCTTTAATTCCACGCCATTCGAGCAAGTCAAAGTGGTGATACTTGGGCAAGATCCCTATCACGGTCCCGGCCAGGCGCATGGTCTGAGTTTTTCGGTCAATCATGGCGTTCGAACCCCACCATCGCTGGTAAATATCTATAAAGAAATAGAATCTGACCTTGGCATCGCGCCGGCTAACAATGGGTATCTCAGGCACTGGACAGAGCAGGGTGTGCTATTGCTGAACAGCGTGCTAAGCGTTGCAAGAGGGCAAGCCGCATCGCATCAAGGCAAGGGCTGGGAGGAGTTTACCGACCAGGCTATCGCGCAGCTAAACGAGCACAGGCAAGGCCTGGTGTTTATGTTGTGGGGCAGTTATGCGCAGCGTAAGGGCCAGATTATCGATCAAAATAAACATAAAGTGCTAAAGGCACCGCATCCGTCGCCGCTGTCGGCGCACCGGGGATTCTTCGGTTGTCGGCATTTTTCTCAAGCGAATGCTTACCTGCAGGGGCAGGGGTTGGAACCTATCGATTGGCAGATTCCACCGGTTTAATCGCCGAAACTGTAAGGCAAATCCAAAAGCTGCAGCGGCGGGCCCTGTTTATCGCCAAGCCGCAACGTTTCTTCCATCGCATCGCTTAATGCCATAACTGCAAGTAGTTCAACGCCATCAGCCGTTGTCTGCTCCGCCATAACGACATTGCCGATAGGTTGATCCTTTAACTCATTGAATATCGGAGAGCCGGCTTCGGGAGCGTTATTTGCCGCGCAAGCTGCTCGATGCATGCGCCGCTTCAGATTGCCTCGGTAGTGCGTGCGTGCAATGATCTCTTGCCCGGTGTAACAGCCTTTGGTAAAGCTAATGCCCTCCGTTAGCTGCAGGTTGAGCATTTGCGGAAGAAACATCTCCACGGTTTGCGCTTGCACAAAGCCAAAGCCGGCGTGGATGTCGAGATAGTCCCAAACGTTACTGTTAACCGGTTTGGCAGACTCACTCAAACTTTTCCAATGGGTTGCCAGATCGGCTGTTTTTAACGTCACGAGATAGCGCTGTTGTTGCGCCGAAACACAGATCGCTGTGCCGTCGTCTGCGCTCGTCGACTCAAGTCGCTCGGTTGCGCTGCCGCCAAATAGATTCTTTACTATCGCCTCGGCCTGCGGACCGGCAAGGCCCAACTGGCACCATTGCTGCTCGGCGGCCTGCATTTCTGCTTTCGAGAAAACGATGTACTTCGCTAGCGTCGCCTGTGTGGCGGGTAGAGTGTCGCGTGGCAATACTAATAAAACCTGATCTGCTGCCTGGTACTGCAGGTAGAAGTTGCTCACCATGCGTCCCTTAGGGGTGCACAGCGAGCCGGCAAGCGCACGCTCTGGCGTCAGTTTTTGTAAGTCGCAACTTAGCTGGCCTTGCAAGAATTTATGTGTGTCTGGCCCGGCGACTGACAAACATGCATAGTGACTGAGAGGCATCAGCACTGTGTCGTCCTGGTAGTCTGACGGATAGTTCGTCGCCTCAAGCGCGGCTCGGCCACGCTTGTCGAAACTAGTCTGTGCGCCGAGAAGTTGTTGCCAATTCATTGCCACATTGCTCGCGTTACTGTTGTTGCTAACAGGGTATAATAGAACGCCATACTATGAATGTCAGCCCAAATAATGCAAGACGAAACAGACGCAAAAAGAGTTTATTGGCACAGTCGGCGCGGCATGTTGGAATTGGATCTTATATTAATGCCGTTTGCTGAGCAGGTTTATCCGCAGTTAGCTGCGGCTGACCAGGCAACGTACAAGCGCCTGCTTGAGTGTGAAGACCCGGAGCTGTTTCGCTGGTTGCTTGGGCATGGCAGTACCGATGACGAACAGTTGACGGCAATCATAGGCAAAATACTGGACCATGCCCATCAGTCTGAGCGTTAGAATAACGCCTTCTCGGTATTTACTGGGGCTACTCGTCGCGATAGCGGTGGTAGCGTGTTTCTGCGTGTGGCAAAGCAGCACACCACTTATATTTGGGCTGGCGATGACTTGCTGCGTCGCTGCACTCCTTGGCTCTGCTCTGCGGCAACATTATTTTTTGCGCGCCCGGAGCAGCATTTATGCGCTGCGGTGCCGCCAGCAGCAATGGTATTTGCAGCTGCATAGCGGAGAAGTCGCGGCAACATTATTGCCAGGCAGTACACTTACCAATTCTCTTCTGGTGCTGAATTTTCGAGTCGACAACAGCGGCAAAAAATTAAATCTGATTCTGTTGCCGGATTCCGCTGCGCGGGATTCACTACGACAATTAAAGTCGGCGCTACGTTTTGTTGGTACCCCGTCACGGTAATATTGCGTAACGCTGCATTAGGCAATATTACCTTGACGGGGTACTAATCCACTCCACAATAATTTGCCGGCTTGAGAATCGTATCCTTCGCTTCGGCTAAAGTGTCAGGATAGTCCAGCGTATAATGCAAACCACGGCTTTCCTTGCGCGCCATCGCCGATTGAATAATAAGGTCGGCGACCACGGCCAGATTCCTCAGCTCAAGTAAATCGTTAGATACTTTGTAGTTACTGTAGTAGTCGCTGATTTCCTGTCGCAGTAGTTGGGCACGATGATCGGCCCGCTGCAAACGCTTGTCGGTGCGCACAATGCCGACGTAGTCCCACATAAAGCGTCGCAGTTCGTCCCAGTTATGTGAAATCACCACATCTTCGTCAGAGTCGGTGACCTGCGACTCATCCCAATCCGCAGCGGCAGAGGGTGCTGGCACGTCGTTCCAGTGTTGTCGAATATGCTCGCCGGCAGCGCGTGCGTAGACCAGGCACTCCAGCAGTGAATTGCTGGCCATGCGATTGGCACCGTGCAGGCCGGTAAATGCGGTCTCGCCTATGGCGTAAAGTTGTTTCAGATCGGTGCCGCCTTGCTGGTCAATCACAATACCACCGCAGCTGTAATGCGCGGCAGGTACGGCTGGAATAGGTTCTTTGGTGATGTCGAAGCCGTATTCAGCGCAACTCTGCAGTACTGTCGGGAAGTGTTTTTTAATAAAAGATGCTGGTTTGTGGCTAATGTCCAGATAGACGCAATCGATGCCCAGGCGCTTCATTTCATGGTCTATGGCGCGCGCGACAATATCACGCGGCGCCAGCTCTTTGCGTGCATCGAAACGCTGCATAAATGGCTCGCCATTGGGTAGCCGTAAGATGGCACCTTCGCCACGCAGCGCTTCGGTCAGCAAAAACGATTTGGCTTGCGGGTGATACAGGCAGGTTGGGTGAAACTGGTTGAACTCCATATTGGCAATGGAGCAACCAGCGCGCCAGGCCATGGCGATACCGTCGCCGCTGGCACCGTCGGGGTTGCTGGTATAAAGGTAGACCTTACTAGCGCCGCCGCTGGCTAGTACCACAAAGCGAGCCTGGTAAAGCTCGACGTGGCCGCTGTCGCGATTCAGTACATGTGCGCCGGTACAGCGTCCCTCCTGCACCACCAGGTCGATGGCAACGCGCTGTTCAAAGATCTCGATATCCGCCGCCGCGCTGACATTTTCAATTAACGTATCGACTACGGCTTTACCGGTGGCATCGGCCGAATGCAGTATGCGGCGATGGCTATGGCCGCCTTCTTTGGTTAGATGATAAGGCGGTTCTGCGCCGGCCTCCGACGCACGTGTGAATTGAACACCCTGATCAATTAGCCAATCAATACTGGCGCGGCTGTTGGCCACGGTAAATTCCACCGCATCTTCGTGGCACAGCCCGGCTCCGGCTTGCAGTGTATCTGCAACATGAGATGCAACGCTGTCGGCAGGGTCAATAACCGCAGCAATGCCGCCCTGCGCGTAGTAAGAAGAACCTTGACTCAGCGGGCCCTTGGCAATAACAGCGATCTTTCCCTGACCAGCGAGGTGCAGTGCTAGCGATAGACCGGCGACACCGCTGCCAATTACCAGCACATCGTGATTGTAACGTTGGCTCATTTTTATAAGTTGCTCTATCGCTAAGCTGATTATACTATGTGACGCCAACAAGTTAGGCCGTGCCAGTATAGCAGCGCAGTAAATGGGTTTTACATTTTTTTACAGCATTGTAAGCTGTGCCAAACGGCTAACTCGAATAACGTCATGAAACCTTAAAGCCGGGTAGTTAAGTCGCCTGCCGGTAGAATATAGAATTTTCAATTTTGTTTAAACTAATCGTGATAAGCGCGGTCTATCGTGGGCAGATCGCGCGCCAACTGCTGCAGCTAACACAGGCTAGTTGCGCGTCGTGGTGCTCGCTATGGAAGTGAGTAAAGAGAGCGACCAGCAGCTGGTGAAGCGAGTGCAAGAGGGCGATAAGCGAGCCTTCGACTTGTTGGTTATTAAATATCAGCACAAGATACTCGGTTTGGTGTCGCGTTACGTGCGCGATGCAAGCGAAGTGCAGGACGTGACGCAGGAAGCGTTCATCAAAGCCTATCGCGCGCTGCCGCGTTTCCGCGGCGACAGTGCGTTTTACACGTGGATATATCGCATCGCGATTAATACGGCTAAAAACCATTTGATGGCGAAGAGTCGGCGACCGCCCGGCAGCGACGTTGATGTGGAAGACGCCGAGTACTACGAAAGTGCAACGGCGCTGAAAGATATCGAAACGCCCGAAAACCAGCTGTTTGCCGAAGAGCTTAAAACCGTTGTTAACAAAGCCATCAGCCAATTGCCCGAAGATTTGCGTACGGCGGTAACTTTACGAGAGTTTGACGGTCTGAGTTATGAAGAGATCGCCGATATTATGGACTGCCCGGTAGGCACTGTTAGATCGCGAATTTTTCGTGCCCGCGAGGCGATAGACAAACAGCTACAACCACTGTTGGCACCTAAATAGCCCCCATCCGCTATGCTGGATAGAGTGGTTTGGCTGTAGATGAATTAATAAGTATTACTGCTAAGTGATGAGGTAAACGAATGTCAGACTTTAGCGCAGAATCCCTATCTGCATTAATGGACAACGAAGCCGAAGAGTTGGAAGTGCGTCGTCTGCTTGCACAGGCCGGGTCCGACGCCAACATCAGGGCGCGCTGGAGTCGTTATCACACCGCGCGCACTGTGTTGCAGAAAGACCAGATACAGTATGCGCATATCGACATCAGCGCGATGGTAAGCATGCAATTAGAATACGAGCCAGCGCATAGCGCAGCAAGTGCAGCGAAGGAGGATGTGCAACCTACCCAAACCGCGTTTAGTTTGAAACCGCTGGCGGGACTGGCCGTTGCAGCGAGTGTAACCGCGGCGGTGTTTTTCGGTGTACAGGGTTTAGATCGTACAGAGTCGGCGACTGCGCCAGAATCATTGGCCGGCAATACACAGTTACCAAGCGTTGAACGCTCTGTCCTAGCGTTGCCTGACGCAGAAGCAGGCAAACAGGCGCGGGTGGCGGCTGCGAAATTCGAAGCGGCTCAACGTGCGCACGTGCAAACCTTGATGCGACTGCATGCACAGCAGGCCTCGGTGAATGGTAGCCAGGGAATCCTGCCGCTGGCTCGCGCGGCCAACTATGAAGTCGAATAGGAAGTCGAATAAATTGTGAAAAAGCGCTTATCAAGTCTTGCGTTAAGTTGCGTGCTAGCTAATAGCGGCGCTGCGCTAGCCGACTCAGATCAACTTGGCGTGCAGCTGTTAAAACGCATGTCGCACAGCGTGCAAGAGCAAAGCTACGACGGCATTTTCGTGTACAAGCGTGGTGCCAGCATGGGTTCTGTGCGGGTCATCCACGTGGTCAAGGATGGTAAAGAGAGCGAGCGCGTCATCCACCTCGACGGTCCGGCTCGTGAGCTGGTCGTTAGCGCACACGATATTGGCTGCGTACACCCAAGCGCTCGCATGCTGCGCAGCCCGGTAGCACAACCGGCCAACGGCAAAGCTCACGCTTATGACGAGCAACACAGCGGCCAGCTTAGTCGGTATTACCTATTCACCATGGCAGGCGATGGTCGCGTGGCTGGGCGGGCGGTGCGCAAGCTGCATATAGAGCCGCGCGATGGGCATCGATTTGGCTATCACCTGTATCTCGACAAGCAAAGCGACTTGCTGCTCAAATCGGCCACCGTCGACAGCAGACGTAAAGTGCTTGAAAGTTTTCAATTTACTCAAATTAACATCGGTGCTAGCGTCGACGAAGCGAATCTGCAGCCGGAAAGTAACGACGCGGAAATTCGTGAATATCATAGTTTGAGCAAGCCGCACATAGCCCTTGGTGCCGGTGAGCACGCCGCGTGGCGCGCCAGCTGGATTCCTGCAGGCTTTGTGATGGCTGCCGATGCGCAGCGTAAACTGGATGGTGCCGATATGCAGTCGATGCACTACACCGACGGTTTGGCGATGTTCTCCGTGTTTGTCGAGCCGGCCGGTGAATCAACACCGGTGTTTCAGCAGCGTCAAGGTAGCACGGTGGTGTACAGCAAAAGCGAGCGCGACGGCAGCCACTGGCATACGATTACCGTGATTGGCGAAGTTCCATCGGCCACAGCTGAACAGATCGCCGATGGCGTGCGCCCGCATGAGACGTTAGCGCAGTGATAGAATCAGGCCGCGTAGTCGCCATTGAAAGCGATGCTCTCTGGGTTGAAACGCTACAAAAAACCACTTGCGGCAGTTGCGCTCTGCAGAAGGGTTGCGGTCAGAGCATACTGCAGCAACTTTATTCCGCGCGCGCAAATCATCTGCGGGTGCAAATGACCGACAGTGACCCGCACGCAATTGACTCGGTCGACCCTTACCGCATTGGTGACCGGGTTGAATTTAGCCTGCCAGACCACATCATAGTGACAGGATCATTGCTACTTTACTTGGTGCCAATAGTCGGTTTGCTGCTTGGTAGCGTGCTCGGCGCGCAACTATTTGCGCACGAGCCTGCCGTTATCGTCAGTGCAATGCTTGGTTTCTGTATTGCAGCCGCAGCTGTGCGCCTGTTTAGCATGCGGCGCGGCGATGGCGCAGCTCTGCAGGCGCAGCTTATTGGGCATGTGCAGACGAGCTCGACGACGACTTCTGTACTGCTGCAGGCAAATGCTTCGTAACATGGGTTGGCGGTGTTTTTAATTTCAATCAGTTGCTGAACCGAACTTATTCTTCATTACTTTAATAGCCGAAAAGGATTGTAATCATGCGAGTACGACCATTCTATAGCGTTGCATTTTTATGCCTGGCCATGCTGGGCAGTATGGAATTGCAGGCCCGCGATCTGCCAGAATTTTCTGAAATTGTGAAGCGCACATCACCGGCCGTGGTGAAAATTGACAGCGTGCGTAAACCGGCAAAGCGCCGCAACCATCCGCAGTACGAAGGCAGAGAAGAAGAAATGCCGGAAATGTTTCGCCGATTTTTTGAGCAGCGTGGCATGCCTCAGCAGCGTCAGCAGCAGTCGATAGGTTCCGGATTTATCATCTCGGCTGATGGCTATATATTGACTAATAACCACGTCATAGACGGCGCTGATGAAGTTACCGTGCGCTTGCAGGACCAGCGTGAATTCAACGCCGAAATTATCGGCGCTGATGAACGCTCCGATCTCGCCCTGTTGAAAATTGGTGCCCAAAACTTGCCGACCTTAAAAATCAATGAGAGCGAAAATCTTGAAGTCGGTGACTGGGTATTGGCGATTGGTTCACCGTTCGGGCTCGACTACTCGGTGGCGGCGGGTATTGTTAGTGCCCAGGGCCGCAGTCTGCCTACTGAAAAAGGTGAGAACTATGTTCCGTTTATTCAAACTGACGTGGCGATAAACCCGGGAAATTCGGGCGGCCCGCTGCTCAATCTGGACGGCGAAGTGGTAGGCATCAATTCGCAAATTTTTACCCGTTCGGGTGGATCTATCGGCTTGTCGTTTGCCATCCCCAGCAGCACCGCAATGAACGTGGTAGCGCAATTAAAAGATAACGGCCAGGTGCAGCGCGGCTGGTTGGGTGTTGGAATTCAGGACGTGAATAGAGATCTGGCGGAATCCTTCGGCCTGGAAAAACCAGCCGGCGCTCTGGTTTCGCAACTGGTAGAAGATGGTCCGGCAAAGAAAGCCGGCATTCGTGAAGGTGATGTGATTCTCACTTTTAATGGCAAAAGCGTACGCGATTCGGCCGAGTTACCTCACATCGTCGGGCGCACGTCGCCTGACCGCAGCGTGCCCGTAGTGGTATTTCGCGATGGGCGCGAAAAGACTGTAAAGGTCAAAGTGGGCAGTCTCGATAGCGGCGACACACGCCAGGCTAGTACCGATACGTCGCAAAGCGACACCGGCGGCGGTGCGCTCGGTCTGGTCGTTGGCGCGTTAGACGAAGACTTGCGCTCACAATTGGGCGTCGACAAAGGCGTAGTGGTGCGCGACATGGTGCCGGACAATCCCGGTTTCGATGCGGGCATCCGTCGCGGTGATGTGATCACGTCGATCGACAATAAACTGGTCAACTCGGTCAAGCAATTTAAGCAGGTCGTTAAAAATCTACCGCCGCAAAAGCATGTTGCGCTGCGCATGATTCGCAACGGTACACCAATTTTCCTGGCGATTAAAACACCGTAGTAATCGGCTTTACGACTCTTCCTACCCTATCGCAGCGTCCCTGCGAATAGGGTACAATCGCCCGCGTTTTTATTTCTGGTGACTGAATACTCAGCGCCTACACCCCGTATTTTCAGGCGTTGCGCGTGACCGAGCTCTCCCATATTCGAAACTTTTCTATCATCGCGCATATCGATCATGGCAAATCGACTCTCGCCGATCGTTTTATCCAGCGTTGTGGTGGTCTGACCGAACGTGAGATGGACGTGCAGGTGCTCGACTCAATGGACATCGAGCGTGAGCGCGGCATTACCATCAAAGCACAAAGCGTAACGCTGAAGTATCAAGCCAGGGATGGGCAAGAATACCAACTGAATTTTATCGACACCCCAGGTCACGTTGATTTCTCCTACGAAGTATCGCGCTCACTGTCTGCTTGCGAGGGTGCCTTGCTGGTGGTTGATGCCGGCCAGGGCGTAGAAGCGCAATCGGTAGCTAATTGCTATACCGCGATAGAGCAGGGTCTGGAAGTACTGCCGGTGCTGAATAAAATGGATCTGCCGCAAGCTGATCCTGATCGTGTGGCCGCTGAAATAGAGGAAATTATCGGCCTTGATGCCAGCCAGGCCTGCCGGGTAAGTGCTAAAACCGGCGAGGGCATTGACGAAATGCTCGAACAAATTGTGCAGCTCATTCCACCGCCAGAGGGTGATCGCAGTGCGCCGCTGCAGGCCTTGATTATCGATTCCTGGTTCGACAACTATCTCGGTGTGGTGTCACTGGTGCGAGTCAAGCACGGCATGTTGCGCAAAAGAGATAAAATCCTTATCAAGTCTACCGGCAAGTCTCATCAGGTCGACAGCTTGGGTATTTACAATCCCAAGCGCGAAGAGTTGCCGCAGCTTGTAGCGGGTGACGTAGGCTTTATCGTCGCTGGTATTAAAGAAATTCACGGCGCTCCGGTGGGCGACACAATAACGCTGGCAAGCACTCCTGATGTATCGGCCCTGCCGGGTTTCAAGCGCATCAAACCGCAGGTCTACGCCGGCTTGTTTACCATCAGCTCCGAAGACTACGAAGCGTTTCGCGACGCACTGGCCAAGCTGACCCTGAATGATGCGTCTTTATTTTATGAGCCGGAGAGTTCGGATGCGTTGGGCTTTGGCTTTCGCTGTGGTTTCCTCGGCATGTTGCATATGGAAATCATTCAGGAGCGGCTGGAACGTGAATACGACCTTGATTTAATTACCACGGCACCTACGGTTGAGTTCGAAATACTCAACAACGCTGGCGAATTACTGTATGTCGACAATCCGTCGAAGTTGCCGGAGCAGGGCACTATCGATGAGATGCGTGAGCCCATTGTGCGCGCTAATATTCTGGTGCCGCAGGAGCATCTCGGCAACGTTATTACCCTCTGCGTTGACAAGCGCGGGGTGCAAAAAGATATGCAGTTTCTTGGCCATCAAGTAGCGCTGGTCTACGAGCTGCCGATGAATGAAGTGGTATTGGACTTTTTTGACAGACTAAAATCTGTGAGCCGCGGCTATGCATCGCTAGACTATAGCTTCGAGCGTTTTCAGGTTGCGCCGCTAGTGCGTCTCGATGTGTTGATCAACGGCGAGAAGGTCGACGCATTGGCAACCATTGTGCATCGCGATCATGCGCAGTCGCGTGGCCGTTCGCTGACTGAAAAAATGCGCGAACTTATTCCGCGACAGATGTTTGATGTGGCCATTCAAGCCGCGATCGGCGGCCAAATCGTGGCGCGACAGTCCGTCAAAGCGCTGCGTAAAAATGTAACGGCGAAATGCTATGGCGGTGATGTCAGCCGTAAACGTAAATTGCTGGAAAAACAAAAAGCGGGTAAAAAGCGCATGAAGCAGGTCGGTCGGGTGGAGATTCCTCAGGCCGCATTTTTAGCCGTGTTAAAAGTGGACGATTAGCCAGCGCCCAGCCGGAAAGGGTGGGCATTGACTGCAGGTGCAGGGATGCACCTGTATCTTCCTCTGGAAAATGAGAGCTTATTGGAAACCGCGTTTGCAATAAGCGGGGCCTGAAATAGGCAGGAGCCTGTTTCAGGACATAATTTAGGTAAAGAGCGATAAATGGAATATATTAACTTCCCCCTCATATTGGTTTTATTAGTGTTCGGCAGCTTATTCATCTGGCTGTACGACATCGCTTTCTTGCGCAAGAAAAGGCACCAGGCAGTCACCAATCTACGCGGCGAGCTGCCTGCTTGGGAGCAAGACGGCAGCAAAGATAATCAACGCTACATTCAGGCGGTCACCAGCGACCATAAAGAGCCAGTTGCGGTCGAATATGCACGTTCGCTGTTTCCGGTACTCGCGCTGGTGCTCATACTGCGCTCATTCGTGGTCGAACCGTTTCAGATTCCATCGGGTTCGATGATTCCTACGCTGGAAGTCGGTGATTTTATTTTGGTCAATAAGTTTTCATACGGACTGCGCCTGCCCGTTGTGCGCACCAAGGTGTGGGACAACAGCGACCCTGAGCGGGGCGATGTGATGGTGTTTTTTCCGCCGCACAAGAAACAATACTTCATCAAGCGCGTGATAGGTCTGCCGGGCGATTACATCGAGTATCGCGATAAAGTCTTGTACATCAATGGCGAGGAAATGCAGCAAACGCTGGAAGCGGAATTGCCGCCTGGCCGGCCGACCATGCGCTTGACAACCGAGCAGATCGGCGCGAAGGAACACCTTACGCAGCAGCTTCTGCAGCGCTTCAACGGCGCCGATTTCAGCGTCAAAGTGAAACCGAATCACTATTTCATGATGGGCGATAATCGCGACAACAGCCAGGACTCACGTGTTTGGGGTCAGGTGCCGGAAGACAATATTGTTGGCAAGGCGTTCGCTATCTGGATGCATTGGGAGTCGTTCACCAGCCTGCCACGCTTTAAGCGAGTCGGTGTTATTGAGTAAGCGCGTCAAAATCTGGAACGGGTAGCACATTCAGCTACACTTTGATAAATATGAACTCAGTCTTTGACTGTGCATAAAACAATCAGGTGTCAGCAATGAACAGACTTACAAGACAAACGGGCGCGTTGGATTTACAATTGCTGTTCGTGGTGCTGATGGGGGCTTTCGTGGTAATTTGCCTGATCAAAATTGCACCAGTGTATATTGATAACTTTACTATACGTGAGGCCTTTAAAGGCGTACAGGAAGAGCTTGCAGCCGACGAGACCAAAGCCACTAACAAACGCATTCGCTCGATGCTGGAGCGACGTTTCACGGTGAATCGTATCGATCAAATAAAGACCAAGGATATTGAATTCGTGCGTGAGAAGACCCGACTATTGATAAACGCGCCCTACGAAGTTCGCGTGCCGCTGCTGCTAAATGTCGATGCGGTGGTCAAGTTCGCTGACACTGGTTTCGAGGTGCCGCTAACCAGTGAGTGACAGCCATACGCCACCCTTCGCGCCGAACCAGGCGATTGCCGCTCGTATTGGCCATACATTTAGCGACGGCATACTACTGCAGCAAGCTCTTACGCATCGCAGTTACAGCGGCAATAATAACAACGAACGCCTGGAGTTTCTTGGCGATTCAATTCTTAACACCATCATTACCAAACAACTCTTTAAACAGTTTCCTGCGCTACGTGAAGGCGAGTTAAGCCGCATGCGCGCCAGCCTGGTCAAGGGAGTGACATTGGCAGAGCTGGCGCGTGAATTACGCCTTGGCGAACAATTATTGCTAGGCTCAGGCGAGTTGAAAAGTGGCGGCAGAAAACGTGACTCCATCCTTGCTGATGCAGTCGAGGCATTGATCGGTGCGCTGTATATTGATGCTGGTTTTGCGCCTACCGAGTCTTTTGTATTGCGCGAATTTGCCGACCGATTGGCCGGGTTGGATGCGCAAGCGGTGGACAAAGACGCCAAGACGCAGTTGCAGGAATTATTGCAGGCGCGTCAGCAGTGCCTGCCCAAATACAAGGTGGTTGGCGAAAGCGGCGCAGCCCACGCCATGCACTTTGTGGTAGCCTGCGACGCCAAGCTACTGCCCACTGCGACCCAGGGTGAAGGCAGCAGCCGACGCGAAGCCGAACAAAACGCAGCGCATGCGGCGCTTGAATTACTTGGCCAACGATAACCCAACTAAACGCTGCGGCTATGTTGCCATCGTTGGCCGGCCCAACGTCGGCAAATCAACGTTGTTAAACCGTCTGCTGGGGCAAAAACTCAGCATCACCTCACGTAAACCACAGACTACCCGGCACGCCATTTTAGGCATCAAAACCAGCGCGGCGGAGCAGGTGGTATACGTTGATACGCCGGGCTTGCAGCAGGAGGCACCGAAAGCGATGAATCGTCATATGAATCGTGCCGCCAACTCAGTGTTGCATGATGTCGATTGCATTGTCTTCGTGTTAGACCGGCTGCAATGGCAGGAGCAAGATCAGTGGATTGCGAAAACCCTCTCGACAGTGTCGGTACCGGTGCTGTTGGTGATCAACAAAATAGATCAATTGGCCGACAAATCTCGGCTATTGCCCTTCATAGCCAGCGTGCGTGAGCACTTGGACGCAGTCGAGATCGTGCCACTGGCGGCCTTGAACGGCGATAATGTTGACCGGCTGGAACAGGCTATCGCGCAGCGCTTGCCGGCGGGTGATTTTTTCTTTCCGCCAGACCAGCTCACCGATCGCAGCGAGCGCTTTCTTGCCAGTGAAATCATCCGTGAGAAACTGATGCGCCAGCTTGGCCATGAAATACCTTACGAGGTGGCAGTCGAGGTCGAGGAGTTTAGCCGCGACGAAAAATTGCTAACCATTGGGGCCGTAATATTCGTCGAACGCGCCGGTCAAAAGGCGATTGTCATTGGGCGTGGCGGGCAACGTCTGCGTCAGATCGGCAGCGACGCGCGCATCGACATGGAAAAGCTGTTTGCGCAAAAGATTATGCTACGCCTGTGGGTTAAGGTGAAGCAAGGTTGGTCAGACGATGAGCGTGCTTTGCAAAGCCTGGGTTTAACCGACTCTCGCTAACCATTATTTATGCTCCGCTTCCAATCTACATGGTCCAATGCTGTTTCTTCAGCAGCAGCTGTGCAATGTTTCTGCACTGAAATCTTCATCTGATGCAGCGTCGTCTGGAGGCCGAAACGGCTTATATTTTACACAAACGACCTTACCGCGAAACCAGCTTGCTGGTTGATTTTTTCAGCCCCGAAATTGGCCGTATCAGCGTGATCTGGCGTGCGGCGCGCAGCGCTAAGCGGCGCGTCAGCTCGGAGCCGTTCCAGGCCTTGCGAATCAGCTGCATAGGCCGCAACGAACTAAAAACTCTGGCCGCAGTAGAGGCCAGGACACCTGCCGGCATGCTGGTTGGCAAAAACCTGTATACCGGGCTGTATGTCAACGAATTGCTGTATCGCTTGTTGGCTCCCTACGATGCGCACCCGGACATTTTTACGGCCTACCAACAACTGCTGGATGTACTGCGTTTGCAGCGCAACGTTGAGGCGCACTTGCGGCATTTCGAGCTAAACCTGCTGGCCGCGCTTGGCTACGGCATTGCATTCGGTATTGAAGCCGATGGCGATAGCTCAATTAGTACCGATGCGGCGTATCGCTTTGTTGCCGGCGAAGGCTTTCATCGACAAGCCAGCGCAGGTCAAAACAGCATTCCAGGATCGATAGTAATAGCGATTGAGGCCGGTGATTGGCAAACTCCCGAGGTATTGCGCGGTTTGAAAATGATCACGCAAACCGCTTTAAACGCGCATTTGCACGGTGTCACGCTGCGTAGCCGCGAGTATTTTCGCTCGCTCAAAGTTCCTGTCATTGATTGATGTAAATGCGCGTATTATGCTTCTGCCAACGCGTATTACGGAGCATTCCAATGAGCATATTGACTGTCAAGCTTCCAGAAGAGCTGTCACAAAGTCTGCAATGCGCAGCCAATCGCGCGCGATGCAACAAGTCCGATTTGGTGCGCGAGGCATTGCAGCAATACTTGAAGCAAGGCAGCACTGGCGATAAATCATCTGCATTGGAGCTGGCGGGTGATTTGGTCGGAAAGGGGAAAGGCCCTGGCGACCTGTCCACCAACAAGCACTATCTGGATGGGCTCGGCCAATAGTCGATGTTGGTGATTCTTGATACGGAGCCGCTGGTCGTGCTATTGGATAGTCTTGACAACTGGCATGACTGGGCGCGGGAACAGTTTGCAGTTCCATTTCGTATTGGAGAGCAAGGTAGTTCGGTCGAAAAGCTGTTACTCAAATATGCAGATGTACCAATCTCCCTTGCGGATGCTTGCCTGCTACGTATGTCAGAACTGCTGGATGATTCTATTGTACTCACACTCGATTCTGACTTTACAGTTTATCGGCGGCACGGTAGGCAGAACATTCCATTGATATATCCGCGATAACTTTTTTGATTATGCGCGTCTGCTTTCCAGCTTGCCCCGTTTCCAGGTTTGAGTTTGGCGGCAACAGACATTCCTTAACATCATTTTTCCTGTCTGGCGCAAGCCAAGGTTATACATAGTTCTTGTCTAGCCTGAGTGCTAAAATGCGCAGCTAATCCCACTAATCGCAAACGGCTCTATTTTTATGCAGTTTCCAACCATAGCTTCCTGCGTTGGCAACACGCCGATGGTGCGCTTGCAGCGCCTGCCGGACGACAGCTCCAACGTCGTGCTGGTCAAGCTGGAGGGCGATAATCCGGCTGGCTCGGTTAAAGATCGACCAGCATTGAGCATGATTGAGCGCGCCGAACAGCGCGGTGTCATCAAGCCGGGCGATACCTTGATCGAAGCAACCAGCGGTAATACCGGTATCGCCCTGGCCATGGTCGCCGCGATGAAAGGCTACCACATGATTCTGGTGATGCCAGCGCATATGAGCGAGGAACGCCGCCAGGCGATGACAGCGTATGGGGCACAGCTGGTGAACGTTAGTCAGGAACAGGGCATGGAGGGCGCGCGCGATGTGGCGCTACAGATGCAGGCCGATGGCAAAGGCACGGTACTCGATCAATTCGCTAATATGGATAATCCAGCGGCGCACTATACCGGTACCGGCCCTGAAATCTGGCGCCAAACCGAGGGCCGGGTCACTCATTTCGTTAGCTCCATGGGTACTACCGGCACTATCATGGGCGTATCGCGTTATTTAAAGGAACAGAACCCGGCTATCCAAATCATCGGTCTGCAACCGCAAGATGGCAGCGCCATACCCGGTATTCGCCGCTGGTCAGAAGCCTATTTGCCGAGCATTTTCGAGCGCTCGCGGGTTGATCGAGTGATCGATATTAGCCAGCACGAGTCTGAGCGCACCATGCAGCTGCTCGCCAGCCGTGAAGGCATTTTTGCCGGTGTGTCGTCGGGCGGTTCGGTGTCGGCGGCGCTGCAGCTGAACGCAGAATTGAATAATGCCGTGATCGTTGCGATTGTGTGTGATCGCGGTGACCGCTATCTTTCCACCGGTGTGTTTGCAGATACGGATTAAACAACGGACTAAACAACGGACTAAAACGGACTAATGGTTCAAGTACGCATAGCCTTACCGCAAAGCGATGATGGCGCATTTAATTACGCCGAGTGGCTAAATCGCCTCGCTTTACCGGTTGTGGTCGCCACCAAAACACTCGAACAGGCGTTGCAACTCAGCGAAGAACTCAGCCACCAGCAAAGTCCAAATAACTGGTCGGAGCCGTTTCGAACGGGTGTCGAAATGGTAGAAATTCTGGCCGGCTTGCAGCTGGATCAGGAAACCCTGGTTGCGGCGTTGCTGTTCAGACAAGTATGTGAAAAACATCTGGCTCTTGATAAGGTTAGTGCGCAGTTTGGTCAGAGTGTTGCCGCGTTGATAGAGGGTGTGCTACGCATGGCCGTTATCGGTCCGGCGGCGAGTGATTCTACAACGCCAGTGTTTGGCCAAACCGAACAGCAGGCGCAGAACGTGCGCAAGATGCTGGTCGCTATGATTGACGACGTGCGTATTGCCTTAATTAAATTGGCAGAACGTACCTGTGTTATTCGTGCAGTAAAAAACCAGTCGCAGCGGCGTGAACGAGTCGCTCGCGAGGTGCGCGATGTCTATGTGCCTTTGGCGCATCGGCTTGGCATCGGTCACATCAAGTGGGAGCTTGAAGACCTGTCGTTTCGTTATCTCGAACCGGCTCTGTATCAGCAAATTGCGAACCTGTTGGACGAAAAACGCCTTGATCGACAGCGCTATATCGACAATGTGACTGACCAGTTGAACGAATCACTGGCGCAAGCAGGCGTCGCTGCGACGGTTAGCGGCAGAGCTAAGCACATTTTCAGTATTTGGCGCAAAATGCGCCGCAAAGGCATTAGTTTTTCACAAGTCTACGACGTACGCGCGGTGCGTGTGCTGGTGCATGCGCCGCAAGATTGCTATGCAGCGCTCGGCATTGTTCACATGCTGTGGCGCAGTGTGCCAAATGAGTTCGATGACTATATTGCCAACCCCAAGGCCAATGGCTATCGCTCGCTGCATACCGCTGTTATTGGCCCGGAAGACAAGGTGCTGGAGGTGCAAATTAGAACGCAGGCCATGCATGCCGAGTCGGAGTTCGGCGTGTGCGCGCACTGGCAATACAAGGGTACAGACAAAAAGCAGCAGCAGGATAAGGATTACGACGATAAAATCGCCTGGCTGCGACAAGTGCTCGAATGGCATGACGAAATGGACGGCAGCAGCAACTCGGTGGCGCAGCTCGGCGCAGAATCGACTGCCGCGCGCATCTATGTATTCACGCCGGAAGGACACGTCGTCGACTTGCCAAATGCAGCCACGCCGCTGGATTTTGCTTACCACATTCACACGGAAATTGGCCATCGCTGTCGCGGCGCAAAGGTGAACGACCGCATCGTGCCGTTGACCTATGTGCTGAAAACCGGCGAACAGGTGGAGATTATTACCGGCAATAAGCCGGTGCCTAGCCGTGACTGGCTGCGGCCTGGTTTGGGCTTTATTGCCGCCGCGCGCTCGCGGTCGAAAATCAAACAATGGTTTAAGAAACAAGCGCAGGAAGAGAATATACAGGCCGGTAGGCTGTTAGTTGAGCGTGAATTTAAGCGACTGGCTTTGACTAGCATCGACTACAAACACGTGGCCGAGAAAGTTAACTGTGTTTCGGTTGAAG
>RCMY010001926.1_pt1 | contig 19381 bp, 14 predicted proteins | sample 2041341 | NCBI WGS metagenome assembly RCMY01 (sample SAMN09708234, study PRJNA481090) | Marine sediment metagenome, whole genome shotgun sequencing project. | reverse complement strand
ATAGTAGCCATCTTGTACGCCGTCGAGGTTTCTGAATTTTCGTCCTTTGACATTACTGCGCTTGGCAGTTTCGCTAAACTCGTCGGCCTCGACTTTGTTACGGGTCTTGTCCTGAACTACGGTAGGCCGTGATCGGTCGCCGAAATTTTCGGCTAACGCATCTTTGCCGTCCGTGTTTATCCCATTAGTTCCATTACGATGGCTACCTGTACCGGAAGTAGCTGCATTTTTACCGGCCACAGTGCCTGTGCCGGTCCGGTCGTTATATTTCCGTCGTTACCTGAATTACGGGCTGCAACCGAAGGCCTATCTTGACTTCCCAAGAAAAGTTCTTGTGCTTGTTTTTCCAAGTCCGGACGTTTACCGTCGGTCTCGTTGCGTACCATGCTCATAACCATATTGAAACGGCGTTCCAAATCTTGTTGGCGACCGTTTTCCAAAGAATCCTGACGGAACATTAGTTCTTGGATGATGGCGTCGTTCTCGGCCAGCTTCCTTTTTAGTTCGGCGATTTCCTCGTTGGCAGCAAAATCGTTTTTGTTGGCTTTCCCTTCATTTTCTGCTAGCGTATCCTCATAATCATCCTCCAACATCACCCTGTCTTCAGTAAGGTTCGGGGTAAAGGAATAGGCAAAGGATATTTCATGGGTAACGCCCAGGTTGTTGAAATCTGTGGAAAAACCTTTTTCCATAGTATATCCGAGGGATAGTCTTCTGTTGATGTTAAACCCAGCTCCTGCGGATGCGCCGTAGAAACTGTCATAGCCACCTTGCAACCAACCCAATTTGGGCAGATCGAGAATCATTCCCCCCCCATAAGTAAGGTCTTGGGGCTCATCGGCATCGACAGCAGCCCTGTTCTGGCCATTCATACGTACCCGCGCTATCGGCATCAGGCGGCTACCTTCCATTATACCGTCCCCGTTTTGAAAGGGATAGGTATACTGCAAATGGCCGGAATAAGTCTTGTCGCCAAATTCGGTCAAGGATTTACTGGTCTTTAGATTGTAATCAAAAAGGTTTTCGGCAAAAACACCGAAATCGAACTGACCGTACGAAATGTTGAAACCGGGTTGAAAAGAGAGTACATTGCTATCTTCGGTACCGTTCAGGCGAAAGTCGTTGGGGTCGATAACGTCGATATTATTACGATCTAGCCCCGTACTATAGTAGGCAAGGTTTCCACCAAACGTAAAATTGCTCTTGTCGCTTAATTTGATGCCGTAAGCGTAATTGGCAAGGACACCGATGTTGGATACCGGTCCCAATTTTTGGGTATAGGCGCTAAGGCCCAATCCGCTTCTATCCCCTACCCTACCGCTATAGCTCAGGAAATATGTCTGATCGTTATCCTGAAATTGTACCGATTGGTTACGGTGTAATAGATTGACGTACGACTTATCTTCCTGCACCGTTGAAAATGTCGGATTGATCAAAAACCGGTTGAATTTCAACAGGTTTTGCGATGCGGGACTGTACAGTAAGATGGGGTCATCTTCCTGGGCCTGAACATTCGTAAAGGCCAAGACCGCGAAAACCGCTACTGCTATGTTTTTTACAAATTTCATGGTCGGTTATCTGATAACGGTTATGGTACCTTGTTTCAAAGTCTCGGTCGCATTCTTGATGACATAATAGAACACCATGTTCTGTTTGGCGAAAGACGTTGATGATTCGGGCCAGTTATTCTGATAGTTTGTGGCGTTTAATACCTCGACACCTTTGGCATTGTAGATAATGACACGAACATCAGATTTACCGGAATAGGAATTAGGAACGACCCATTGATCGTTAGATCCGTCACCATTGGGCGTAATCACGTTCGGTATGTTGAACAGGTCGAGATAGCTAACTTTAATCGGTTTGCTCACCTCACAGTTGTCAATATTGGCAATCAACAGATAGCTTCCTTCCTCGGTAAAGGTGATCGATGCCCCTGTTTCGATTTCCACGTTATTGGCATCGAACCATCGGTAGGCGGTTCCTCCGCTGGCACTAAGAGTTTTTGAACTTCCTTCAGGGAAAACGACATCTCCGTCGATATTTAAGGTAATCAGGCTAGGGTCTAATGGCACGATTGTGATTTCGTTGGACATTAATGGGCAAATACCCTTCTGAATGACCAAGCGGTAGGTGCCCGGTTGTGTCACCGTCAAAGCATTGTCCGTAGTATTGACGGAAGCACCATCGCGTTCCCAAGCGTAGCTTTCTCCAGTCAAATCGGTATCCGTATTTAAGGTAATGCTGTCGGAAGCACCGCAATACACGATGCTGGAGCTTGTAATCGTAGTCCCTTCACTGGTTCCAAGCTGAACGGGAAGTGAGTTCGAGGTAGCGGTAAAGCTTCCGGAAATACCTTCTATGGTATAGGTTCCGTTTTCGTCGTTCGAGGTCAAACTTACACTTTGTGCGTTTTCCCCGGATATGTTATTGCCATCCTTCTTCCATTGATAGGTAAAGTTCGTGGCCACATCGGCGGTTACATCGATTTCACTGTTATCGGATAGCTCTGCGAAGATTTTATCAACTTCCAACACAATGCTCGAACTGCTACAGGACTCGTAAGCGGTCGCATAATCGATTTCGAATCTGAAAGCGCTGGGGCTAACCACCTCGGTCGTTTCCGAAGAAATGGTCGAACCACAGGAACCGCTTGAGGTAACCTCGGCATAATAGGTGCCTGCTTGGGAAACCGTCAAGGAGTTACTATTAGACGATGGAATGGCGGTAGTGTTTCGATACCATTGATAGGTCGGGGAATTGGCGTCGGTGGTAATAGCTAAGGTCTCGCTGTCCGACGGAAGAACTACTACGTTAGGGGCGTTGTTTCTCGTTACGTTGAATTCGCCCGCATTGGTTATCGTAAGGGCTGCCGAACGTTCGGTACAAATTCCCGCACCTGAAATTTCAACTTGATAGTCCCCATCGAAATTTGCAGTGGCACCGTTTATCGTGTAGGCTGTAGCAACGGCACCTGGAATGGCCGTATCGTTTTTATACCATTGGTAGACCCACCCAGGACCAATGGTGTCAATGCTGAGGGTTTCCGATTCGCCCGAACACAGTCCTGTTTTTGAAGGGGCGTTAATAGCGATACCCTGTCCTGATGCGTTCAAGGTAACTTCAGTCGCATTGGAGTCGGTGGTTCCACTACCGGAACATTCCCCGTAATTAATGCGTACCGTATAGTATCCATCTAGGGTCGCTTCTATAAAATGTGTTGTGGTAGGAAGTAAGGATCCGCTACGATACCATTCATACTGATAGGTTTCAGGGGCGGGTAGGTTATGAACTTCTAAGCGGATGCTGTTGGTTCCGCTACAAACGGCACCGATTGTACCATCACCGTCTTTACTGATGGCAAGGGCGGAGGTAAAGTCCATAAAATAGAAGCTGTAGGACGCGGAAGTCGGTTGACCGATTGAAGCGGGGCTTGTGCTTCTTACGCGCATCTCATACCCCGCACCTCTAGTGTCCGTCGGAATCGCAAATTCAAACCCGCGGGTTTTAACTGTGGTGTTATTCGATTCCCGGGCCAATTCAACGGGGTTGCTAAAACTTCCCGAGGCATTCGATAGTTCCAGTATCCATTCGTTATCGGCATTGGGGGTACCGGCATATTGAACGTTGGCGAAGTATTGGTTAAAATTTCCGTTGGCACCCGCACATACCTTGTCCCATGCGTTGTTACATGGGGGGTCGGAACACAGATTGGGATTGTCAGCAGGTTCCGGTGCAAGAATGGTGAGACTTTGTGCTGAAAGTTGGGCGGCTCCGAAGAGCAGAAAAGCCATGAAAATTTTGGGTACGGAATAAAGTAGTTTTGCTGTCATAAGTAGGCGTAGTTTTTGGGTTACTACAAGTTTTTTTCAGATTTGGGATCTGCGTATATTGCTATACATCAACAAATATGGTGCATATAGTACGCGTGGAAAATTTAATGTTGTGGCATGGGATAAAAGTGTTGTGAAATGGGATATTTTGTATGAATGGCATAAGGAAAGAAGGGAGATTATCCCATTTTACTTACCTTTGGGCGTTTAGAAAACCAATCTATGAGCGAAGCTGGCGAATCATTGAACTTTATCGAGCACATCGTAGAGGAAGACCTGAAAAATGGATACTCCCCTACTGACTTACGTTTTCGTTTTCCGCCCGAGCCCAACGGCTATCTTCACATTGGGCATGCCAGTTCAATCTGCCTTAATTTCGGATTGGGATTGCGGTATAATGCGCCGGTTAATCTGCGCTTTGATGATACGAATCCCATCAAGGAAGAACAGGCGTATGTAGATGCTATCAAGAATGATGTGGAATGGCTCGGATTTACTTGGGATACCGAACGGTATGCATCTGATTATTTTCAACAACTTTACGACTGGGCGGTCATGTTGATAAAAGATGGAAAGGCATATGTGGATAGTCAATCTTCTGAAGAAATGGCGGCTCAGAAAGGGACGCCATATGTGTCCGGAAGCAATAGTCCTCATAGAAATCGTTCCATTGCCGAAAATTTGGAATTGTTCGATGGGATGAAGGATGGAAAATATGAGGAAGGTTCCCATGTGCTCCGTGCCAAAATAGACATGGCCTCACAGAACATGCTGATGCGGGACCCAATAATGTACCGAGTGTTACATAAGGCGCACCACCGCACAAATACCGACTGGTGTATTTACCCGATGTACGACTGGACACATGGGGAGAGCGATTACATTGAACAGGTCTCTCACTCCTTGTGTACCTTGGAGTTTGCGATGCACCGAGAGCTATACGATTGGTTTTTAGACCAAGTGGTAGATTCTAAAAAGGTACGTCCCAAACAGCGCGAATTTGCCCGGAGAAACTTGAGTCATACGCTGGTCAGCAAGCGTAAATTGTTACAGTTGGTCGAGCAGAATGTAGTCGATGGATGGGACGATCCGAGAATGCCGACAATATCCGGATTACGGAGAAGGGGTTACACCCCCGAATCCATCCGAAATTTTGCGGATACTATCGGTATCGCCAAACGTGAAAATCTGATCGATGTATCCCTTTTGGAGTTCCATGCTAGAGAGCATTTGAATAAAATCGCCACAAGGGTGATGGGCGTTCTTGACCCGGTCAAAGTTGTTATCTCAAATTATCCCGAAGGGGAGGAAGAATGGTTGGAGACCGAAAACAATCCCGAAGATGAATCTGCAGGAACGCGACAAATTCCATTTTCCAAAGAAATCTACATCGAAAGGGCGGATTTCAAGGAGGAGGCCAACCGAAAATTTTTCCGCTTAAAGTTGGGCGGGGAAGTCCGTTTGAAATCCGCTTACATTATTAAAGCCGAGAGCTGCACCAAGGATACCGAAGGAAATATAACCGAGATTCAATGTACTTACGACCTTAAAAGTAAGAGTGGTAGCGGTACCGAAGAGAGTATGCGGAAGGTAAAAGGTACTTTGCATTGGGTTTCCGTAAAACACGCCGTAGAAGCCGAAGTGAGACTATACGATCGGTTGTTTTCTGATGAAAGTCCGGATACACATAAGGACAAAGATTTTATGGAATTTATCCATCCAAATTCGATGGAAGTTATCACAGGGTATCTTGAGCCCAGCCTTAAAGATGTGAAAATAGGTGACCGCGTCCAGTTTCAGCGATTGGGCTATTTTTGTGTCGATCCTGATTCATCCAAAGAGAAATTGGTTTTCAATCGAACTGTGGGTTTACGCGACACTTGGGCCAAGATTCAGGGACAATGAAGATTCAAGGCTAATAACAAATATCTATGGCAACAATTTAATGCATAGATATTAATTATGTAAATTGGATACTTGTAGTATTTCATAAGAGACTTTTACTAAAAAAGAAGGCTTACTGCTATACGTGTTGTTTTTCGTTGCGGAAATCGATGCTATGGGGAAAAATAGTTCGCAATCTGTTGTTACGTCAATATTTACTCTGATTGTGGCAATGAGACAAGCTAATTTCGAGTATATTGCAGGTTCTTGTTCGATGGGTAATTAAAGTTGACCTCGCTCAAGAATTCATAACAACTTTAGCAACCGAATAATTAAAATTTAAAATTATGTCAAAAGACAGTGGAAGTATAATGTTAGCCTTATTGACCGGAGCCGCAATCGGAGCTGGTGTAGGAATCTTGTATGCTCCGGATAAAGGAGATAAAACCCGTGGGAAAATCAGTAAGCAAGCGAGGAAAACTAGAGACGAAATCGCCAGTCGTATTTCTCATGCTACCGATGAACTTACCAAGACGGCAGAGGCCAAAAAGATTGATTTCGAAGCAAAGTTGGATAAGACTATTTCGAACATGAGCTACAAGGCAGATGATATCATACTAGGTCTTGAAAAGAAATTGGAAGACTTGAGAAAGAAAAATGCCCAACTTCAGAAATAATGTATGGCATTTGAAGAAGTAAAGGAGAACCTTTCAGAGGCGGAGGCAACTGCACGTTCGTATATCGAGAGTAGTAGGCAGTTCTATAAGCTAAAGGGCTTTAAGTTTATGATGAAGGCCGTTATGGTGTTCGTCAAAATGGCCTCGGTTGGAATAATGTTGGTTTTGGCTTTGTTCTTTCTATCCTTAAGCGCTGCTTTCTATATTGGAGCGGAGCTTGACAGAACTTCATTGGGCTTTCTCATTGTAGGCGGATTTTACCTATTGGTAGGGGTGCTTATCTATATATTCAGGCACTCTCTGAGAAAGCCGCTACTGAAAAAGTTTTCCGAATTCTATTTTGACGAAATATGATACCTAAAAGATATACATCGTTTAAGGAAATCGACAATGACCTTAAGATTCTAAAACTACAGCGGGAAATCGATTTGGAGAATCTGAAGATGAATTTCAATCAGACCAAGCATAGCCTGCAACCTACTAATCTTTTAGGAGGTTTTGGAGGATTGGTAAAGAGTTTTCTGATATCGCTTTTCGCTAAAAAAGTTTTGAAAAGATTTAGTAGATAAGGATATTGCAATCCTTAAATAAAAATCCCGGTAAGATTTAGCTTACCGGGATTTTTGCATTTTTTCATAGTCTCATAAACTAAGGATTTTAATCCTGAAAATTCGATTGGGGCTTTCCCACTAAATAATACTATTTCTTGCCGCCCAAATTCGGGGGATTTTTCTTTTTCATTTCTTCCCCGATCATGTTACTGGCGGTAAAGGAGGCTACCATATTGTTCAGCATATCACTGCCCGCTTGCGGGGAATTGGGTAACAGAATAAGGTTGGTGTTTGTCGCTTCTCCTATCGATTGTAGCGTATCATAATGCTGGGTAACTACAATCAGAGCAGAGGCTTCTTGTGAATTGATACCGACCTTGTTCAATACTTCTACCGACTCTTCCAAACCACGGGCGATTTCACGCCTCTGATCGGCGATACCTTGCCCTTGCAACCTTTTGCTCTCGGCTTCTGCCTTTGCCTTTTCTACGATTAGAATACGCGCGGCATCCCCCTCGAACTGAGCGGCAATTTTTTCACGTTCCGAAGCATTGATACGGTTCATGGCATTCTTGACCTGTTGATCGGGATCAATATCAGTTACCAAAGTCTTTATAATATCAAAACCATAATCGAACATAGCCTCTTGTAATTCGGTCTTAACGGCAATGGCGATATCATCTTTCTTGACGAACACGTCATCAAGCTTCATTTTAGGCACCTCTGCGCGTACAACGTCAAATACGTACGATGTTATTTGTTCATGCGGGTATTCTAACTTGTAAAACGCCTCGTAAACCTTATCCTTAAGCACCACATACTGAACCGATATTTTTAGTTTGACGAAAACATCGTCTAGGGTCTTGGTCTCCACGATAACATCAAGTTGCTGTATCTTTAGGCTAAGTCGCCCCGCTATACGGTCCACGATTGGAATTTTCATGTGTAGGCCGGAATCTCGGATACTATGGAATTTACCGAACCGCTCAATGGCGGCCGCTGTCTGCTGCTTCACAATAAAGAAGGATGAAAAAAGGATAACGACCCCAATAAAGATAACGGGGATAAGAAGAAAATTGCCCATAATGTCTTGTTTTTAGTAGATGGAATGAATATAGTGAGAGTTTAGCATATTAGTAGTGTTTTTGGGAAGTTTGTTACAAGCGCACGCCTTGGGGCGTGCAAATTCCAAATTCCATTTTTTTTATAGGTTAAAAAAGACAAAGCCTATCCCAATGAGGCAATAGCGTTTTGAATGCGCCCTATGCTGTCCTCTTTTCCGATTAGGCCCATAATGTCGAACAAATGAGGCCCTTTCATGTCTCCTACGATTACCAAACGCAACGGGGGCATCACTTTGCCGAAGGACAGCTCCTGCTCGGTAATCCATTGTTTTGTTGAGCTTTCCAAATTTTCGGATGAAAAATCTTCAACCGTTTCCAAGAACGATACCAATTGGTTTAGCACATCCGGAGTGCCTTCCTTCCACTGTTTTTTTACCGCTTTCTCATTATAGGAAGTCGGAGCAACAAAAAAGTAATTGGAAAGCTCCCAAAAATCAGAGACGAAGTTGGCCCTTTCTTTTATTAGGGAAACTACTTTCTGAATCGTGTCCGGAGGAGTACTTCGACCCCGCTCGGAATCTGCTCCGTCGAGACCTAAATCAAGATGTTCCTTTAGAATTGGCATAAATAGGGATGTGAGTTTTTCATCGGTCTGCCCTTGCAAATATTGATGATTGTACCAAACGGTCTTATCAGGATCAAAACGCGCCCCGGATTTGTTTACACGGTCTAGGCTAAAGGTTTCAACAAGCTCATCTAAACTGAATATTTCTTGTTCCGTACCCGGGTTCCAGCCTAATAACGCCAGAAAATTGACCACTGCCTCCGGAAAGTATCCTGCTTCCCGATAGCCTGTCGAATCGTTCCACTGTAAGGGGAATATTGGAAAGCCTCCTTTCTCCCCATCCCTTTTGCTCAACTTTCCGTTTCCGGTCGGTTTTAGGATCAAGGGTAGGTGTGCAAATTCAGGAGCATCCCAACCAAAGGCATCGTACATTTGCTGATGAAGTGCTAAGGAAGGTAGCCATTCCTCCCCACGGATGACATGGCTGATTTCCATTAAATGGTCGTCCACAATATTGGCCAAATGATAGGTGGGCATCCCGTCGCTCTTGAAAAGCACCTTATCATCCAAGGTGTTAGTATCAATTTCGATAGCGCCACGGATGGTGTCCTTTACATGTAAAGTTTCGTCTGGGGGCGTTAAAAAGCGGATGACATAATCGGCTCCGGCATCTAGGCGTTTTGTAACTTCTTCAGGGAGTACCGAGAGGGAATTATCCAACTTCAAGCGATTATGCCAATTGTATATAAAAGTCTTTCCCTTGGCTTCGTGGTCTTTACGGTGCTGATCCAGCTTTTCGGAGGTGTCGAATGCGTAGTAGGCTTTTCCCTTATCTATAAGTTCTTGCGCGTATTTCTCGTAAAGGTGCTGGCGTTCGCTCTGACGATACGGACCGTATCCACCACGCTTTCCAGGGCCTTCGTCATAAGGAATGCCACACCAATGTAAAGCATCGATAATATATCGTTCTGCACCTTTGACATATCGGTTTTGATCGGTATCCTCTATTCTAAGGATAAAATCCCCATGGTGCTTTTTAGCGAACAGATAGTTGAACAATGCAGTGCGAACACCGCCGATATGTAAGGGCCCAGTAGGACTGGGGGCAAAACGGACTCTAACCTTTTCTTTCATACTGCAAAGATAACAAATGCGCTTAGCCCTTTAGACCACAAAATGGGAATTTCTTACGGCAGGGTAAGGGACAGTTGCCGCTGTGGGAGCTTAGAGGCTTTTTTACGTATCTTTGAGGTCTATGGCCAGTTATAAAACCATCCTTGGGAAGCTCAACCAGTTTACCCGAAAGTATTATACCAAAATGCTCATTAAGGGCCTGTTGCTCTTTGTGGTGCTTGGTCTGGTTTTCTTCTTCGCCGTTCTAGGGGTCGAATACTTCTTATGGCTCAATTCTACGGGGCGTTTGGTGCTGTTGGTACTCTTTATCGGGGTGGAGTGCTTTCTGCTGTTCAAATATATTCTTACGCCACTTTTCTATCTATTCAAGCTCAAGCAGGGCATTAGTAATAAGCAGGCCTCGTTGTTGATCGGTAAGCATTTTCCCGATGTAGGGGATAAGCTCTATAACTTATTAGATCTTGCAGAAGATAAAAATCAGTCCGAATTGCTTTTGGCCAGTATCGAACAGCGCAGCGCAAAAATGGATCCGATCCCTTTTGCCAAGGCGGTGGATTTTCGGGACAACCTAAAATATAGCAAATATCTTATTTTACCCATATTGCTCTTCGGCCTGATATGGATTTCGGGGAATTTAGCCTCTTTTTTCGGTTCTGCCGACCGTGTGGTCAATTATGATTTGGCCTATGAACCGCCCGCGCCATTCCAGTTCCGGTTGGTGTCGGAAGATTTGAATGTTTTGGATACAAAGGAGTATACCGTCGAAGTTACTACGGAGGGAGAGGTACAGCCAGAGGAAGTCTACATCGCTATAGATGGAACAACTTCTCTCTTACAGAAACAAAACGGACGGTATCAATATACCTTCACACCTCCGCTAAAGCAAACGACGTTCTCTTTTATGGCTAACGGGGTCATCTCCAGAGCCTACACATTAATGGCGCTAGCCACGCCCTCCATTCAAGGCTTTCAGATTAGCTTGGACTATCCAAAATATACCAACCGTTCTTCCAAAGTGCTTCGTAGTACCGGTAACGCCACCTTTCCCGAAGGTACTAAAGTATCCTGGGAAATCAAAGGTCGAAACGTGGACAATATCCAGTTGATCGAAAGGGATACTGCGCTATCCTTTGACAAGGAGGGGGATCGTTTCGAGCTTTCCAAGCGTATCTATTCTGATTATCCCTATGAATTATCTACATCCAACCAAAACATTAGGAACTATGAAAAATTGGCATATCGTTTTACGGTCGTCAAGGACGCCTACCCGACGATAAAGGTCAAACAGGTCTTGGATTCCCTGAACCCGAATATATCCTATTATGCCGGGGAGGCTTCAGATGATTATAAACTGAAGAGTATAAAATTGGTTTGCTATCCCAATGCTACTCCTGAAAACCAGCAGGTAGTGCTCTTGAATACGCCTAGTTCGAATTTCGACCAGTTCTATTACACCTTCCCTTCAGGGCTTGAACTGGAATCTGGAAAACAATATAGTTTTTATTTTTCCGCTACTGACAATGATGCCATTCACAAAGGAAAAACAGCTAAAAGCCAAGTGTTTTCCATGGCTTTGCTTGATGATGACCAATTGCGCAACCAAGAGCTCGAGTCGCAGCAATCCCTTATAAACAATATGGATAAGTCGCTGACCAGGTTTAAGGAGCAAAAGGAGACCTTAAAGGATATCAGCCGCGAGCAAAAGGAAAAAAAGAAGCTGAATTTCAACGATCAGACCCAGGTCAAGGATTTTTTGCAGAAACAGCAAGTGCAAGAAAACCTGATGCAGAAGTTTAGCAAGCAGCTCAAGGAAAATTTGGACAAAGCGGAGAAAGATGACCAAATGAACCAATTGCTGAAAGAGCGTTTGGAGCGACAGGAACTCGAGGCTAAAAAGAATGAAAAGCTGCTGGAAGAGCTGAACAAAATAGCTGACAAAATCGATAAGGAAGAATTGACCAAACGTTTAGAAGAGCTTGGCAAAAAACAGCAAAACAGTGAACGCAACCTTGAGCAGTTACTGGAATTGACCAAACGGTATTATGTAACCGAAAAAGCATCGCAATTGGCTAAAGATCTGGCAGCTGAAGCCAAACGCCAAGAATTGCTGTCCAAAATGAAAGTTGGTCAAGATTTTTCCGATGCAGAACAGCAGAAACTAAATGAAAACTTCGAACAACTGGCAAAAGAGCTTGAGGAGTTGCAGCAGGATAACGAAAGCTTGAAAAAACCGGTCGATCTGAATATCGATGACAGTAAAAAGGAATCCATAAAGCAAGACCAGAAAAGGGCGTTGGAGCAAATCAACAAGCACCAGGGTGCCGGGGAAGCTTCGCAATCTGAGGAGAAGGAAAAGGCAGCCGAGGACGCAAGTAAGAAACAGAAATCAGCTGCGGAGACGATGAATAAGATGAGCGAAGAACTCGAGGCATCTGCTTCTAGTGATGGAGGCGGATCGAGTATTACCGAGGATGCCGAAATGCTGCGACAGATTCTTGACAACTTGATTATCTTTTCCTTCAAACAGGAAAAACTGTACGACAGCTTAGAAGATGTGGATGTAGATAACGCTCAGTTTTCAGGCAGTGTTCGCGAGCAGCAGGAATTGCGAGACTTGTTCGGGCATGTTGACGATAGTCTCTTTGCATTGTCCCTTCGACGGGCGGAACTTTCAGAGTTCGTGAACGAACAGATAACCGAGGTCTATTATAACTTGGACAAGGCGCTAGAGAGTATGGCCGAAAGCCAAATGTACCAAGGGGTATCGTATCAGAAGTATGTAATGAACGCTTCCAACAGCTTGGCCGATTTCTTGGCGAATATGATGGATAATATGCAGCAAAGTATGCAAGCAGGTAAAGGGCAGGGTCAAGGGCAGGATTTTCAGTTGCCGGACATCATCAAGGGCCAAGGAGAGCTGAAGGAAAAGATGGAAGGCATGGGCCAAAAAGGGCAGGGCAAGCCTCAAAAAGGACAAGGAGAGGGCCAGCAAGGCGAAGGTGAGAAAGGAGAGGGTCAGCAGCAGGGAGAAGGCGAAGGGGAGTCCCAATCCGATGATGGGAAGAAAGAAGGAGAAGGTCAGAAAGGCAAAGGAGGCAAGAAGGGGGAAGGAAAAGATGGCAGTGGTTCTGGCGGTGAGAACGGTAATCAAGGCGGGCAAGGACAGGGGCAAGGTCAGCCCAGCGAAGCGGAGTTACAGGAAATTTATGAAATCTATAAAGAGCAACAGATGATCCGGCAGAGACTAGAGCAGCAGTTGCAGGATATGATTAACGCAGGCGATAAAAAGCTGGGTCAAAAACTTCTTAAGCAAATGGAAGATTTCGAGAATGACCTTTTGGAAAATGGAGTAACCCAACGTAGCATTTCCAAAATTAATAACATTCAATATGAACTATTGAAATTAGAAAATGCCGCATTAAAACAAGGTCAAAAATCCGAACGTGAAAGCAATACGAATACAATGGATTTTAAAAACCCCATACTCACCAAGCCATCGGCCCTTGAGAATTATCGTAATGAAATCGAAATTCTAAATCGGGAAGCCTTACCTTTGCGCCCCAATTTTCAGAACAAGGTGAAGGACTATTTTAAAAGTGATGATTGAGTTCCACTACGAAATAGATTTTAGCCTGGATGATGAAACCAAGTTTGCCGATTGGGCAAGTAGGGTAGTAACTTCGGAGGGTGGAAATTATAAGCAGATCGATTACATTTTTTGTTCCGATGATTACCTCTTGGAGATGAATAAAAAATACTTATCCCACGATACGCTTACCGATATAATCACGTTTGATTATTCGGAAGGAACACGGATTGGGGGCGACATTTTTATTTCCATAGATAGGGTTAGGGATAATGCCGGTGTGTTTAAAACTGAATTTGAAAAAGAACTGCTACGGGTGATGTCGCATGGACTACTTCACCTGTTTGGATACACCGATAAATCGGACTCGGACAAAATGGTAATGCGTACGAAGGAGGAGGAGAAAATAAAATTGTTCCACGTGGAACAATAATAGGAATTATGATTCGTTGCCGGGGGCTTTGGCGCGATTCTTCGTTAAAAACAGTAAAAACTTAAATGTAGCATGTTTCCAGAACAATATGATGTTATAGTAGTAGGAGGGGGTCATGCTGGTGCAGAGGCAGCAGCGGCATCCGCCAATATGGGTTCTAAAACCTTGTTGGTTACCATGAACCTACAAACTATTGGCCAGATGTCGTGCAACCCGGCTATGGGTGGTATCGCCAAAGGACAAATTGTTCGTGAGATAGATGCCCTTGGGGGCTATAGTGGAATCATCACCGATAAGTCTGCCATCCAATTTAAGATGTTGAATAAATCTAAGGGTCCGGCGATGTGGAGTCCACGGGCGCAGAGTGATCGGATGCGGTTTGCTGAAGAATGGCGGCTTGCTTTGGAGAACACTCTTAATTGTGATTTTTATCAGGAGATGGTCAACGGTCTTTTGGTCGAGAATAATCGAGTGGTCGGCGTACGGACTTCTTTAGGGCTGGAAATACGAGGCAAAGCAGTGGTGTTAACGAACGGCACTTTTTTAAACGGGTTAATCCATATTGGGGAAAAACAACTTGGGGGAGGTAGGGCAGGAGAAAAGGCAGCAACGGGAATTACGGAGCAGTTGCGGAATTTCGGATTTGAAAGTGGACGCATGAAGACGGGAACTCCGCCAAGGGTCGATGGCCGTTCGTTGGATTATTCAGTAATGATTCCACAGCCCGGAGATGCCATTCCGGAGAAATTTTCTTATTTGGACACCCCTGTTTTGAAACAACAGCGCGATTGTCACATGAGTCACACAAGCACTAAAGTTCACGACTTGCTCCGGGAAGGTTTTGATCGTTCGCCAATGTTCAACGGGCGCATTAAAAGCATTGGACCACGCTATTGTCCGTCTATCGAAGATAAAATAAATCGCTTCGCGGATAAGGACAGTCATCAGCTTTTCGTTGAACCTGAGGGATGGCACACTGTGGAGGTATACGTTAATGGCTTCTCCACTTCGCTGCCCGAGGAAATACAGTTCAGAGCTTTGAAAGCTGTGAAGGGCTTTGAAAACGTCAAGTTTTTCAGACCGGGTTATGCTATCGAATATGACTATTTTCCACCTACCCAGCTCAAGCATACCCTAGAAACCAAACTCGTCGAAAACCTGTATTTCGCCGGACAGATAAACGGAACCACGGGCTACGAGGAGGCTGCTTCTCAAGGACTCATGGCCGGTATCAATGCACACCTAAAGTTAAACGGGAAGGATGCGTTTGTACTAAAAAGGGACGAGGCCTATATCGGGGTTTTAATCGACGATTTGATAACAAAAGGCACCGAAGAGCCTTATCGCATGTTTACTTCTCGGGCAGAATATCGAACTCTTTTGCGACAGGATAATGCCGATCTAAGATTGACCCCTAAAAGTTTTGACATCGGTTTGGCCAGTAAGGAGCGGTTAAAGAGGATGGAAGAAAAAGAGCGGAAATCCGACGCTTTCGTAAACTTCTTTAGGGAGACGAGCGTGCTTCCAGAGGATATAAATCCTATTTTGAACCGTTTGGATTCGGCCTTGGTGAAACAATCCGACAAGATGTTCAAGGTCTTTTCGCGTCCTAAGGTCAAAATGGAGCACATGCTTGAACTTGAGCCGGTCTCTGGATTTGTTGAGGATAACGATTTAGACAGAGAGGTGTTGGAACAAACTGAAATCCAGGTCAAATATTCGGGCTATATCGCCAAGGAAAAGAATAATGCGGATAAGCTACAGCGATTGGAAAATGTAAAAATTCCTGAAAATTTTGACTATTCCAAATTGAAATCCCTATCGTTCGAAGCACGGGAAAAACTTGCTGCAATTCAGCCGGTCACCATCGCCCAGGCGGCCAGGATCAGTGGGGTTAATCCATCCGACATTAGTGTCTTGCTAGTGTTTTTAGGGCGGTAAACATTCATGTTCCACGTGGAACAGGCTTTTCTTATTTCCGGCTTACTTTAATGGATTGAAATAAGTAGCGCTTTGCGTCTAGTGTAGCATCGAGACCATAAAGTATACTTTTATAGAGAAGAAAGAGAGACAAAATGGGGTCTATTTTCTACTAACTGGACGGCTCTGTCCCAGGGTAATTTTTTTAAAGAAGCAAACTTCATCCTATTAATCGTCTGTATTGCTATGCAATCTTGCATCCGATACGCATCGCACCTAACATTGACGACTATAAAGTGACTAAGGGAAAGAAGTTCAAAAGAAGCCTTCTCAAGCGGGAAAAGTTCGTTTTTGAAGATACAAAAGACATCAATCATTTTTACAATTATGTCGACACCAAGTTTTAACTGAACAATGAAAACGTTTACGATGATGTCCCCTTTACACAAAACGGAATACAATACTTTTTCTCCTTTTATGAAGTTGAGATTCCCACCAAAACCATCAATCTTGTTGGTTTTGTAGCCGATGCGATGCTTGGTGAAGCTGGTATAGATCCGATTTTCGAAGATTCGTACGACAGTAGAAAAGAACACTGGTATATTGCGATAGAGGTCTACAGCGATTTAGAAAAAGACTGTTTACAAGTCGATTCGCTTTCAAGGGAAGTGGTTTTAAAGTATCTTCGGACCTTGAAGCACGAATACCTGATTACGCATAACCACAATGAGACCGTTTTTAAAAACTAAGGATTTCTCGGTTACCGGGGAAGCATTTGAATTGTTGCTCGATGAAGATTTGCAGATGCTCGTCACCCGGCCCCAACCGGAAAATCTAGACCGCTACTACCAGAGCAACGCCTATATTTCGCATACAGATGCCAATAACACCTTTACGGATAAAATCTATCAAGGAGTAAAATCTTTTAGCCTTTGGATGAAAATACGCTTGATCAACAACTACGCAAACAACAATAGATCACTTTTGGATTTTGGTGCCGGTACCGGAGATTTTCTATTAGCCGCTCAAAATAAAGGATGGGCCGTAGAAGGGGTGGAGCCGAATTTTGATGCTCGAATGCGCTCTCGGGAAAAGCGAATGGAGCTCTGTCGCAACATGGATTCTTTAGCTAAAAAACAGTTTCAAATCATCACCTTGTGGCATGTGCTTGAACATCTTACGGATTTGGAAAATCAGATACTACAACTTGTATTGCGTTTAAAGGATGATGGCACGATGATTATCGCCGTTCCTAACTTTAAATCATACGACGCGAAGCACTATAAGGATTTCTGGGCGGCTTATGACGTACCGCGTCACCTCTGGCATTTTTCAAGAACCTCGATTGAAAAGTTATTTGCCAAGCATGGACTTAAAGTTGTGCGGACCAAACCTATGGTTTTTGATGCCTTCTATGTTTCCTTACTCTCCGAAAAATACAAGAAGGGTAAGTTGAATTTTATAAAAGCCTTTCTCTTTGGACTGCTTTCCAATATCAGCGGATGGCTGACCAAAGAGCATTCCTCGATTATTTACATTCTTCAAAAAAAAAGCTTCTGATTAGGATGCTGTATTTAAGCTTGGTGTTTTTTTCACTTTTAGAAATCAGGTTAGAAAACATAGCACGGAAGCACGAATCACCCATTCAACATCATCAAAACTGCAGATTAGGCCTTTTAAGGAAGCTTTAAGAGCCTCGAGTACGATAGGGACTAAAATTTGCCGAAAATTTAAACAGGCCGCTTTGTGAGGGTGAATTTAAATAGACCTTCTCGATTATTAATTTGTTTATGATAGGATATCTTTATGTTGTGGTTATGGGCTTGGTTACGAAAATATTCTAAATTCGGTATATATGGATATCTCTTTACATTCCCCTATATCCTTTCAAAAAGCTTTTCTATTTTTGCGCAGCCAAAAACGGCACAAACAGGTATTATTTTAAACAGGATAAATTTAGGATGAAAACAAAAGGAAATAGTTTAAGTAGAATAATTATGGTTTTTGCGGTCCTTGGATTGGCTTCTTGCCAGCAGGCAAAAATCGGATACGTCGATAACATGAAACTCATGGACGATTATCAGGGGAAAATCGATGTAGAGGCAGATTTCAAAATAAAGGCGGATGCCCTGACCAAAAAGCGGGATAGTATTTCCCAGGCATTTCAGGTAGAAGCAAAAGACTTTCAGGCTAAAGCGGAAAAGATGTCGCAGGATAAGGCACAAGAACAATACGGCCAAATGCAACAGCGCGGCCAGATGATCGGCCAACAACTTCAACAAGAAGACCAGCAGTTGCAAGCCCTCGGGCAGACCGAAATGGACAGTATCGTAAGCAAGGTTAAAAAAGAGATCGAGGCATATGGCAAAGCCAACGGGTATACCTATATTCTTGGCGGGGGTGATGGAGGCAGTGTACTTTACGGTGACGAAGCTAATAATCTTACCGATGAGGTGGTGAAATTGCTGAACGATAAGTATAAAAAATAAATGGGATACGCTCGGCGCTAAAACCGGTGTACACAATAGGAAGTAGTCCCGATAGGTTTCTGAAACCTATCGGGACTACTTTGTTACTGCAACAAATAAACCAGAAAGACAGCTGGCAAAAAATAAACCGCAATGGTCTTAGCGCCCTGGTAATCTTTGGCCAGCCTTTGGCCGAAAAGCAGCATTAAAAGGGATAGACAAGCCATAATCGCTCCGTAAAAGGCTATGCCGGTTTCATTGAAAACTACGAGTTGGACCAATCCGGCAGAACATAATAGGCCGGCCACCATTTCCGATAACAATACCGTGCCCAATAAAATTGGCGTTAGACTCTCTAATGGGGTGTCGGCGAAGTGACCTTTTAGAAACGAGAGGTTACCTCCCCAATCGAAGACTTTATCTATACTACTTTGTAGAAAGACAATGATTAAAAAAATTAAGATTAAGTTCTCTGTGGCGTGGCTTGCTAGGTTTTCCATAAATTCGGTTTTGTTTGGTTTTGTTTGGTTTGAGCAAGAAATCCGTCTTGCCCGTTTTAATGGTTATGGCGCAATGGACTGTGCGGGCCGGTGCAAAAGTCGGGTCAGTTTGATCGACAGGTCCGTCAAAATGATTTTGGAATTGCCGTTTCTTTCGATGTGATAGATCGCTGTTTCTAGCTCCTCGACGATATCCGTGATATTATTCTCGTGAACGAAGGGTGCGAATTTATCCAGTTGAAAGCCGTCTACGTGAATACGCATAAAGGCCAGTTCGCTGGTGTTGAAGTTGATCAACAGAGCTTGGCGCATCACCGTAAGGCAATACCGTAAAAAGTTCTTTTGAGTTTCTCTGCCAGTTTTGGCGACCTCTTCGCTCCAAAGTATGAGTTCGTGAATAGCGGCTTTGTTCCCTTTAGCCTTAAAAGCGCTGCGCACCCATTGCACGAACCATTTTTCGAAAACCAGGTCTTCCGAATCTTTGTTCATGAGGTCTAAGGCCTTGTTGAAGTTTCCGTCGGCCTCATGGGCGGTTCGCAAAGCCTCTTCCCGCACCAATCCCTTTTTGACGAGGGCATTGGCAATGGCCTCTTCTGTCAGGGGCGGAAAAGTTAAGACCTGGCAGCGAGAGCGTATCGTCTGTATAATCTGCTCCTCATCTTCCGCGACCAAAATAAAAACGGTTTTATTCGGGGGCTCCTCAATAAGCTTTAGGAGCTTGTTCGAAGCGGATATATTCATTTTTTCGGCCATCCAGATAAGCATC
>RCMY010001880.1_pt1 | contig 19385 bp, 17 predicted proteins | sample 2041341 | NCBI WGS metagenome assembly RCMY01 (sample SAMN09708234, study PRJNA481090) | Marine sediment metagenome, whole genome shotgun sequencing project. | reverse complement strand
GCCTTTTTATGTTGTTCGGCGGCATCTCGTCTACTACAAATCGAACCACGAAATATCGATTATACTATGGCCCTTGTGACCGGAAAACCGGTTGACGAAGTTGGGTCAGACTTCTTTGGAGAGACTAAAAAACAGTTGCAAATGCTTTGTAGGATGGGGCAAAGCGGAGTAATTCATATGGATAAGGGAACAACGGTCCTTTCTCAAAAAGGATTCGATATCCCCAATATGGATAACAAAAATGTCAAGTTCGTTTTTAAAAACGATTTTTTATTTCTGGAAAATTTATATAAAATTCTTGATGTCCAAATCGGTGATTCCAGTTTTAATAACGAACGCCTCGGTAAAGAATTAGGATTCAGCAAAGCCCAGGCCTATAGAAAGATAAAGGCACTAACAGGCATGTCTCCCAATGAGCTGATACGTGAAATGCGATTGCGCCGCTCGCTAGGTGTCCTGAAAAAAAACAGTAAGACCGTGGCAGAAATCGCTTATGAACTCGGTTTTAACAGCCCCACTTATTTTACTCGAGTTTTTAGAAATCGGTATGAGGTACTCCCTACTTCCTATGCCAAACTATATAGCGCATGATAAAAAAATTTAAAAATAATAACGCCCATGCCATTATATCTTGATTTGCACGAGGTCGACAGTGATACATTTTCAATTGAAGATGCCTATGAGGCTCATTTTAAAGATCTTATTATTCAGAAAAAGCATGGCGTAACCTACCATAAATATTGGATCAGTATTGATGCTAAAATGTCATTTTGCCTGATGGAAGGACCAAATAAGGTTGCTTGCCGTGAGGTACATTTAGAATCGCACGGGTTAACGGCCTGCAATATCATCGAGATTTCTGACAAGGAATTCAACTTGTATCTGGGCATGGGGGACAAAGACCAACACGATTTGGCGCTCACACCAAAGGGAGAGGTCGATATAGGATTTAGAACATTGGTTCAGACCGATGTGTTGGCGTTTTCAGAAAACTACAAAGACTTGGTGCGACCCTTTGAAAAGAAAATCACCCAAAACTTCGGGACATCTGTGCTCGAGCCGAACGGATCTTTTACGGCCAGTTTTATCTATCCCGCGGATGCCGTTTCCTATGCCTCTGAAATACTCAAGGTACTAGGGAATTCCCTGAATATATTGGACGTAAGGTTAGGCATTGTCACTGGCAAGCCAGTGGATAGGGATGGAAGCATACCATTTGAGAAAGCACGAAAACAGCTAAAGTTGATCAATACCTTTGGCCGGTCTGGGGTGATGAACCTGGACTTCGCAACAAGGTTACATCTTTTGAAAACAAGGGCCGCCCATAAAATTCATGAGAACGCTGTAATTTTTGACGAGAATAATTTTCTTCTTTCCGAACAGCTCTTACAGATTATTAATGACCGAATATGCAATCCAAGTTTCAACGTAGAAAAACTTGCTTATGGATTGGGCCTAAGCAAAGCACAGACCTACCGCAAGATTAAGGTCTTAACGGGCATGTCGCCCAATACCCTAATTAGAGAGATGAGGTTGCGCCGATCATTAAGTGCCCTAAAAAAGAACGGTAAGACCGTGGCCGAGATAGCCTATGACCTCGGCTTTAATAGCCCGACCTATTTTACACGGGTATTTAGAAAAAGATATGAGATATTGCCGACATCGTTTGCGAAGCTCTAAAACGGATAATATGTAGCCCTAAACCTAGTATAAAGAAAGTAGAAATGGTCCAGGAACTTTCAATGGACGAAACATTCATGAACCGGTTGGCCGATATACTTGAGGCCAATTTGGAAGATGAACATTTTGGTGTGAAGGAATTGACGAAGGAAATGAGAGTAAGCCGCTCGCAATTACATCGCAAATTGAATGCACTCACAGGCAAATCAAGCAGCCAGTTTATCCGTGAATATCGACTTCAAAAGGCCATGGAAATGCTACGGGACAATGTAGCGACCGCATCCGAAATAGCTTATCGTGTGGGGTTTGGTAGTCCCACCTATTTCAATACCAGCTTTAAGGAATATTTCGGGTATCCACCGGGAGAAGTAAAATTTAGGAATACAGCGGTTGATTCCGAAACCGAGGATATTAAAAATCCATCAACAAATGGCATAGACCAAATCAGCGAAAAGACCTCCAAATCTAGAATTCTTTTATTTTCTGCATTAGCGCTCTTATCCGTCATAGTAATCTCAATAGTCCTGTTTAGAGGTTCAAAAAATACCCTTAAGGCAGAAACCGTTGGAACCCCTATCAGTGAGAAATCGATAGCGGTGCTGCCCTTTAAAAATTGGAGCGGCGACCCTGACCTTGAATATATTAGTGATGGCATGACCGATGCCGTAATCTCCCGGCTTTCCCAAATTCATTCAATTGATAAGGTTATCCCCTTTACATCTACTTTAAAATATAGGGAAACCGATAAAAGTATTCCGGAAATTGCGAACGAGTTGGGTGTCAAGACGATTTTACAAGGTAATTTTCAAATTTCAGGGGATCAGGTAAAAATCAGTTTACGAATGATAGATGGCCCATCCGACGATCATTTCTGGTCCGATGAATACTTTGGAGAATGGAGAAGTGACGAAATTTTTTATATTCAGGCCAAAGTAGCCGAAAACGTTGCCAAAAACATGGGTGCGGCGATTACGGCCAAAGATGTCAACGCTATTTCGAAAATACCCACCAAAAATTATGAAGCCTATAAATTATTTCAACAGGCGGAATTTCAGTTTAACAAAACCGATAAAGTGGCATTGGAAAAGGCCAAGCCTTTATATGAACGAGCAATCGCATTAGATTCCAATTTTGTGGAAGCCTATGTGGGTCTGGCAAATGTCTGGAATGCTGGTGGTCACACTTGGGGCCTATATAATGAACGGGAAGCATGGGGAAATATGAAGATGCTATTGAACAAAGCGGTTAAAATCGATGACACAAACAACAAACTATATCAAATTCTGTACAACGGTTATTTTCAATATGAATGGGATTTCGAGTTGTTTGAGAAATTTTATCAAGAAAATTTAGAACAAGACATTAAAGGCAACGGATGGTTAACGGCCTATGCCCTAAAAATGGGTAGGTTTAACGATGCTCTTTCCCAAATAAATTGGCTAACATTGGCCAACCCGGAATTCGGATTTCTATATCCGGGCAAGGCACTTACTCTTATGTTTCTGGAAAGAAAAGAGGAAGCCATCGCCTTGTTGGATAACAAAGATTCTCTGTACTCCAATAATTTTTATGCTTTAATGGAATCGGCCAAGGTATATTATTACTTAGGAGCTTATGAAAAATCTGAGAGGCAGCTAAAAAAGGTAATGGACAACTTTGCTGATCGCCCCCCGTTATTATTATGGCTTAATGCCTTACATCAGGAGATGGATGGTAATAACCAAGGGGTTACAAAATACTTAAGCAAGCTGAAAAACCAGTCCCATGAAGGCACTTCGGGCAGTCCTGCGTGGTACACCGCACTTTACTATGCCCATATCAATGACTATGAGAGCGTTTTTAAATGGCTTCAAAAATCTTATGAACGCCATGAGGTTGAAATGACCTGGTTACGCGAAGAACCTTTATTGATACCATTAAGAAATGATCCGCGTTATACAGAACTATACGACAAAGTAGGCTTTTCTAAAATTGATAATAACTTGCTTAGAAAAGATTGAATTTCGTATCACTTGACCGTCATTTTCCGTTATACTCCTGTTTTCTTTTTCAAGAGTTTCCTTTTCAACATGCTTTAAAGAATTTCGCGTATGTTTTAAACACTTCAAAAAATACCTTAAATCAATTGCAACATAACAGTTAAGCCGTGCGTGCCTATCTGAACAATCTTTGTGACATTATTAATCCATAAAATATAATATCATGAAAAAGTTATTTATCGGCGCAATGATTCTAGGTCTCGCCACCCTAGCGTACCCACAAAATGCAAAGAATGGTTTGGGAGAAGTTGAACTGGAGGGCGTTACGGTGTCGCCTCTGAACAATGATTATCTGCATAAGGTAAAGAATGGGAACACAGCGCCACGGGTGTTGGAGTTACAAACTAAGGCGGCGAAGTTCGACATTACCGAATTCCACTTGTTCAATGGCCGTGCAAAAGCCTACAAAATTACTTTTAAACGACCCTATGGTAAGATTCTGGCCACGTTCGACGGTACCGGAAAAATAACGCATTCCTATGAACGATTCAAGGATATTGCCTCTCCGGAACTTGTCCGAAATTTTATATTTAGCAAGTATCCGGGTTGGACCGTTGAGAGCAATATCTATGTAGTTTCCTATTCCCATGACGGGGACGTAAAAAAAACCTATAAGGTTCGGATAGGTAATGGCGATCTGCAAAAGAAATTGAAGATCGATGCGGACGGCAACCAGTTGTTGGCACTAATTGATTAAATAATCCGAATCCTCCATATACACATTCGTTGATATGGAGGATTCATTTAACCAATGAACCATTTGTTACAGAATTTAAGCTAAAAAAGTACAGACCTGGTTCAATTGTTTCAACCTTTGAAACAAAACTTACATTTTTCTTGGTGAACTTGTCTTAATTTTAGGGTATCGATTGGCACTTGAAATACAAGTTCAGCCTACAAGCTTTGTTAATAGCTCTTTCGGAATAAATTCTTATACGTTCTTTGATACTACTGCACAACAAAAAAACCAAGGCCTAAACCTCGGTTTTTGAAAAGAAATGAACAGTTTTTGTATTAATAGTCCAATGCATAATAATCCCTAACCTGACGATAGTCGTTGATATCTACGCCGGCTTGTTTTAGATGAGACAGGGTAGCATCTTTCGAACTCTTAGATGTGTTGTTTGATTGAATTAATACGTACTTTATCTGATCAAATAACTGGAACGTTGCGTTGGCGGTGGCGTCAATGGTTTCTGCAAGCAAAAGGATTTCACCACACAACACAACAAATCTGTAGGATTCTTTAAGATAAGCAAACGGTAAGGCTATTATATCATTATTGGATGTATGTCTTCCGTATACCATAACAAGGGCTATACTCATATTCCCCCCAATTTCCGGAGCAGAAATAGTAAAACTCGAAGCATATGTCGGCGTCGTAGTTGCCAGTTCTATAGGTAACCATTTCGAGGCATTAGCGTTCCCGCCCTTGCCCGGCTCGCCCTGTATGCTGTCTGTACCTGTGGTACCTACGGTACGGTTCTTGCCCAAAGCGCCCTTGGGGTCTTCGGTAACTTCCTTCGAACAGGATCCCATAAATAGGGCAAGGACAAAAAAACTAATTCGTAAATAATTCATTGTGGTTTTCATAATGCATTATTTTAGGCCTGTCTGGAGACAAGCATGATTAAACATTGTTTTTATTGTAAAACCTTTTTCGGGGTCACAAACTTTAGGTCTCACCTTTTGGTCAAGACGATTTATAGAAGGGTTAACATGGGTGGGAGAAAAAAATAAAAACGTATGGAACTAAGGGGTAGCTTACACCAATAGAACCACTATAAAAATGAATACAATAAAAGAACAGGACAATTTTGTGGAATAACCGTACATGCTTTAAAGATAAATTCCTTAATTTTAGTGGGTTGAATAGGCTTAATTCGACACCGTTCTCCACTTAGGTATTTCAATATAACATTCCCCCCATCAATTTTTAGCTTACAAATGTTAACCATTTGGTATTTTTTATGGACTAACTAGGGATTTGAAAACTATCTCATCATGAAAAAAATCATACTCATAGTCGGAACTATTTTAATTATACTTTTAATTCTGTATTGCTGTGGTTGTCTAACCGATCAAAACAATCAAGAGCCATGTCCCGATGAGGTAACTGACCCTTCTGAATATCCAAATTCGGGGGTCAAAGTAGGGCAGCCCTTTGTTTCTCCTAATCAGATTGTGGTAGAGTTTAAAGATCTTAACATAGATAAGGCTGCGGTAAGAGAAGAATTCCATGTTGAAAAATATGAAACCTGCCCATGCGGGAACAGTAATAAAGAACTATGGAACCTTGATCTGGGCAAGATCAGTGTTGAAGGGGCCATAAGCACTATGAAAAATGAGCCTGAAAGAAATCTTGAGGGGGATTATCAATTGATATTTGAAATTCCATCACCCAGAGTGATTCCACCATCCACAGTAGAAATAACTTCCCCTATTAAATACACAGAATCTGTGCACAAGACCGGTACGCTGAACATTGCAATCTTGGATTCTGGTTTTCTTCCTAACTATTTCCTTAACGATCCGCAATTTCTGTACAATACCGAAAATAAAACTGACTGTCATGGTGAGAAAGGGAAGCTTCCGGGATTCTCGGGCTGGAATTTTATAGACCATAATTCTGACATAACCGACTTGAACTGGCACGGTACCTATATAGCGAAAATTATTACTTCGGAACTGGTCGATAGCGATGTCGATTATCGAATCTTGCCTTTAAAGGTTTTTGACGAGCATGGTAAGGGTTCATACTGGAATATAGTCTGTGCAATGGATTATTTAAAGGATCTTGGCGATATTGATATCGTAAATGCAAGTTTTGGTTATTATGGTCTATTAGGGAATCAAGAGGTATTAAAAGAGTCCATTGAGGAGATGCAGGATAGAACACTGATCATTGCTTCATCCGGTAACATAGACAACATCGATACAGACATGCCTGGGAATGAACATTCCCCTTCAGGTTTTTCAAATACAAACATCTTGGCTGTCGGAGGTTTTGTATTGGATGACTTAGGTAATCCTGTTTCTCTCAGCATTAGTAGTTCGGGCAATGTTTCAGGAATTATTGTTAAAGGCAGTTTCGGAAAAGAAAATGTTGATTTGGTGGCTCCGTTCGACGGCTATAATCTAAAGATGGTCGACCTAATTGAAATGACCCAAAATCCGAATTATTTACCGAGTACGGTCAGCTTGTCCGGTACATCTTATGGAACCGCTTTGGTAACGGCAAGAACCGCAAAGTTATTACATGCTAACATGGGTCAAGCCTTAAGTACGCAGGATATTAAGAATCTTGTTTTCAACTATTCCCTACATTCGGATGAATTAAAAGATAAAATTGACCAAGGCAAGGTTATTCTTAGAAATATGCCTTAAAGATGTCAAAGTGATGTTAATCCTTTCCATGTTGCATTTTCTGAAGGCTTTAATTTTTCTTCCGGGAGAAAGTAGATCCCGTGTACTCCTATCCCTTTTTTTTATATGTCTCATACACTGCATGTCATTCTCCCAAATTTGTGACAGCGTAAAAGCTATTGTCACTTCCAGTGATAATGACTTAATAAAACAAAACAGGATAGACAATTTGAAAATAAATTATGAAGGTCAATTATCCGGTGCTGAATTGGCTGATTTTTATCATTGTATCGGCTTACACTGGCACTATCTTAGTCAATATCAATCATGTGATTACGAAGCACCCAACAGTAAAAAATGCACAATTTTCTTGGACAGAGCAATAAGCACTACACAGCAAGCATTGATATTGAAAAGAAAACAAGATTCATTGAATATCTATTCAATAAAGAACAGCCTTTATAATCTTGGGGTTTTCAATTACGAAAGAGGTACTTTATACGACGCGATAGACTATTATAAAGATTTGACATCGCTCGGTGGTACAGATGCGAAAACGTTAAACGCCCGTAGAGATTTGGGAATGATTTATATTCTATTGGGAGATTTTCATAATGCATTGGAAAGTTTCAATCAATTTTCCGGTCACTATGAAAAAAAGAAAACTCTTGATTTTGAAGGCGAAATGGAATTGGTCGACATTTATATCAGACAAGCTGAATTATATGCCGGTATGGGATTTAAAAAATATTCAAGTAAAATAAAATCATATTTGACCAAGGCTGATTCGCTGTTACGCCTTACCGCTTCAAAAAATGGTTCCTTTGAAGAAGACCTTAATCGAATTTATCAATTGGAGGGAAATAGACTTGTAGAAAACGGAATGTATCGGGAAGCACTTGACTACCATTCGAAAGTTACGTCTAATTTATCAAATCTCAGTTTAGCTAATCTAGCTATTGCATACAATAGTCTGGCTTATACGCAGTTGAAATTGAAGGATTACAAATCTGCTTACAAAAACCTTCTGAAATCCATTTCATTTGACGTATCATATACGGATCCCTATAATAATCTTGGAGATCTTTATGCTTTTCAAAATGAATTTAACAAGGGGATGTATTACTACCAAAAATCGATTATCCATAGTATAGATCGAGAGCAAGCAATAGATATCGATACGAATCCGCCTTTAGCAGATCTGGAGTTGCTTCCAAATAAAACCTCCCTGCTCAACCATATTATCACCAAAGCAAACGGCTGGATTAAATACTACGAATATGATGGCAATAAAGAACACCTAACCCATGCCTTGGAAACCTTCGCCCTAGCCGACCAATTGGTTGACCTTATCCGTTTCGAAAGCGTGGAGTACCAATCCAAACTGTATTGGCGAGAACAAGGCGCAGCCCTCTATATGAAGGCAGTAGAAGTATGTCATTTACTTAATAAACCAGAAGAAGCCTTCCACTTTATGGAGCGAAACAAAGCCTTATTATTATTGGAAGATTTGACCAACGAGGAGGCCAAAGAAATTGCTCAGATACCCAACAAAGCTGCCGAAAGGGAATTCAATTTGAAAAGAGACATATTTTTATCGGAGAACAGTTTGCAGGAAGCAAGCAATGAAAGCAATAAGGCTATCGTGGCTTTAAAAGATTCAATAAGGGAAAGCAAATACCGCTACGAGCTGTTTGTTGATTCCCTTAACGAATCGTACCCCGATTATGCAAAATTTAAAAAAAAGGCAGCGGTCTTATCATTTCCGGATTTAAAAACCAATTATGTTTCAAACAACAAGGCGGTACTACATTATATTTTGAACGAAGAACAGGGCTATGGGCTGTTGACCTTGCCCGATACTACCCTGTTGTTTCAAATGAAAGATATTCCAATACTAAATAAGAATGTAGAAACGCTGATTGCCGCCCTATCCGATGGAATTTCCGATATAGACAGGTTCCAAAAAGTTTCAAATTCGGTATTCGGGCAGTTACTACCCGACGGCATATACGATAAAATCAAAGGCAAGCAACTCCTAATAATACCCGATTATACCTTACAGCAGATTCCCTTTGAAGCTTTTGTGGTCAACAACGGTTCGCCACCGATATATCTGATCGAGGACGTAGAAATAGGCTATGCCTATTCGATGTCCCTCCTAGATCATACTCGGGGACAGGAAAAGAATGCCCCGAACGACCTAGTAGCGTTCGCCCCCGTGCAATTCGATGGAATGGGGTTGCCACAACTCTATTTTAGCGAAAACGAAATTACCGGTATCACCGAGGTGTATCCGGGCAAAACCTTTTTGAACGGGAAAGCATCCAAAGCCAGTTTTATTGAAAATGTAGGCCAACATAAAATAGTTCACTTGGCTACCCATGCCGATATTGGCGACGAAGACAACCCGTGGATCGCCTTTAGCGATTCTAAAATGTACCTAAAGGAAATCTATGCCACCAGAAACCAAGCGGATATGGTGGTGCTCAGTGCCTGCAATACCTCCAACGGTGAACTGAAACGCGGCGAAGGGGTCATGAGCTTGGCCCGAGGCTTCTTTTATTCGGGTGCCAAGAGCGTGGTCTCTACCTTATGGCCTGTGGCCGACGAAGCTGGTAAGGATATTCTGATCGATTTTTATAAAAATTTGAATCAGGGGGATTCAAAATCCGAGGCGCTCCGAAAAGCAAAACTGGACTATTTGAAGACCACCGAAGAAGTGGAGCTTAAACACCCCTATTATTGGGCAGGTTTTATCGTCGTGGGTGACAATGCCCCTATGGTAGTTATTTCGTATGGGTATTGGGTACTTTTGGGAACAGGGATTTTAGTGCTCTTATTCTTGCTTTTTAGGGGGAAATTATTCAAGGGCATCCAATAACTTTTGGGCCTCTTCTGCCTTGTACGCACCGTTTCGAACGACCTCGCGAAGCATTCTTTTTGCATTGTCCGTATCATCAAGCTGTAAATAGGCCATGGCCAGATACCAGCGTGAATTTTTGACCAAACTGTCTTCGGTGTCTAAATGTTCCTGTAACAAGGGAACGGCTTCCTCAGCGCGGTTCAATTCGATAAGGGCATTGGCCCTGTAAAAAAGATAATACGGTTCTTGGGTATCGGTATAAAGTTCGGTGAACAAAAATTGGGCAGTTTCATAATCTTTGGTTTGATAGGCCGAAAATGCCTCAGTCTTAGTGTCCGTGGCATCTTCGCCCCTCGTTAAGGGATGCACTACATTGCGATAGGGCTCAAAATTAATGACGAACAGCTCTTGGGTAGAAACGGAATGGTCGACTGTAAAGAAATAGGTCAGGCCCACCACTAATAAGATGGAGGCAGCCACCAGCCATTTTACGGGAAATCTTTTCACCGAGGGCTTTTCCATTCTTGCTTCGGATTCAAAATCGGACAGCATTTCCCTGAACTGATCGTCATCTTCGGCCTCGGTAACGCTTTTAAGGTCGTTATGGAATTGCACTTCCCCTTTAAAATTGGCATCGCTATTTAAAAGCGCATCGAATTCCGACCGTTCTGTTGGGCTCAGTTCGCCTTGTAGGTATTTTTCCAACAACGTTTCTCGTTCCATAGTATTAGCTATTGATAAGTTGTTTGAGGGTCTTTAGACATCGGGACTTTTGGGCCTTTACAACATTGATATTGCTGTATCCGGCCTGTTCGGCAATCTCTTTAATGTTTAGTCCCCTATAATAGAACAAGGTTAACACCTGACGGCATTTTTCCCCCAGTTGTTTAAAATATTTGCGCAATAAAATCTGCTCTTGCGTCAAGGGTCGGATATCGTTCAATAAAATTTCGGGTATATCTTGGTCGGCCACATGCAAATTGGCCTCGTAAGGCACCTTCATTTGCTTTTTCTTTAACTCATCATAGATCTTAAATTTACCGATACCAAAAAGATAGGTTTTCATACTACTATCCACTACGTCTAGTTTTCCGAGGATGGCTCGCTTCCGCAAAGCCAAAAAAGCTTCCTGATATACATCCGCCAGGGCATCCTGATCTAGTCCGTACCGCTTCCCAAAACCCAAAAATTCAGCCCGATAGCCATTGTACATAGCCTTAAGCCTTAGCCTATCATCGGACTTCAGGATTTCGACCTCTTCTTTATCCATTGATAAACTTTTTTTCAGGTCCATGTTAACCTTTTTGGCTTTGGCACTGACTAAAGGTAAACGATAGAAAATTAAACATCTTTCAGAAATCTAAATTAATCAGAATCAAATATATGTAGAAATCGCTGGATATTCATACTAACGCTACAACACTATTTGAGATGAAAACATAGCTATCTAATCCACATTATCCTTCAGATAAAGTAAAAAGTAGCTAGCACGTAAATTGAGTATTAATCCTTTAAACTATATATCATGAAAAAGTTAGTAATCGGCACGTTATTTTTAGGCCTTGCCAGTCTAGGGTTCTCACAAAGTTCCGACGCAGATTTCGGACAGGTAAAATTATCGGATGTTACCGTAAGCCCGATAAATCTCGACTATATCGATAAGGTGCGCGAAGGTGCCATATCCGAAAAGGTCTTTACCATGGAAAGGGAAGCATCGCGGTATAATATTAAGAAATCACGATTCTTTAATAATCATCAAAAATCGTTTGAAATTAAATTTTCAAAAAAGAATGGAAGAATCACCGCAATTTACGACCGTAACGGTAAAATTCGTTCCACTTGGGAGAGGTACAAAGACCTTTCGCTTCCGCCAGCGGTAAGGAATTCGGTTTACAAGGCCTATACCGGCTGGACTATGGTCGGCAACGCCTATATGGTTTCCTACCACAGCAACTTTGGCGTAAAAAAGGTATATAAGGTGAGAATGGCGAAGGGCGATGTTAAAAAGAATGTAAAGATTGATACGGAGGGCAACCTATTATAGCTTTTTGGGAATGCTAATCTGCCATATCCACTTAAATGGATATGGCAGATTATAATAATGAACCATTTGTTACAGAATTTGATCTGAAAAGTACACCCATGGTTCAAATGTGCGAACCTTTGAAACAAAACTTACATTTTTCACTATCACCTTGTCGTAATTTTACTGTATCTATTTTTATAGAATCACTGGTCCGACCAGTAACCGATACTCCCCCAATATACACGCTAAACGGAAGTGGACATGCTATGTCCGCAAGGACTTTAATGTCCAAACTATAGAAAAAAAATAAAAAAGAATTTGATAAGTCAGTACCGATGTTTACCGATAAAAACCATAAGTCATCACCTACTATCAAAAGCCCTTTTTTACGAAGGACTGCCCGTTGCATCTGTGTCTTGTTGGTAATCATTGTAGTGTTAAGTGGATGTCTTGACAGAAATGGAAAGGCGCTGGCCGACAACTATGGCGAAGTCGATATCTATGATAGAAACTATGATGTATGGGTATTGGATAACTCAAAGGAAAACAAAGAAATTAAATACGGTTTTAAGGTATTTAGGAATACATCCAAGTATTTGGGTCCAGGTAGAGAAAACGCAGGTATGGCCTATGCAGGAAACAATCTATCCTGTACCAATTGCCATTTAGGATCAGGAACAAAACCCTATGCGGCCCCTTTGATCGGAATCATACAAAGGTTTCCACAATATCGCGGTCGGGAAAATAAAATTGGGACTATCGAAGAACGCACTAACGGCTGTATGGAGCGCAGTATGAACGGTAGCATGATGCCGCCAGACAGCAAAGAAATGAAGGCCATGATCGCCTATATGAATTGGTTAGGCAGATATGCCCCCGAGGACGGAAAAATCGAGGGCCAAGGATTCGTAGAAATAGAAATTCCGGATCGGGGAGTTGATCCGGAAAATGGAAAAAGGGTTTTTTCATCACACTGCATTATATGCCATGGCAGCAATGGACAAGGAACAAAATCAGTAGATGAATTTGCATACCAATATCCACCGCTCTGGGGCAAAGACTCCTATAACGATGGCGCCGGAATGACCCGTGTGCTTACCGCCGCCCAATTTATAAAAGCCAATATGCCCTTTGGGGCGACTTATGAAAATCCGGTCTTGACAGACGAAGAAGCCTACGATGTGGCCGGTTATATCAATCAACAAGAACGCCCTGAAAAAGCGAACAGGGAAAAAGATTTTCCCGACTTAAAGAAAAAACCGGTCTCAACGCCCTATCCCCCGTATGCCGATACCTTTTCATTGGCACAGCATCAATTGGGACCTTTCAAACCCATTATGGACTACTACAAAAATGAATATAATATTGTTAAATCTAAATAGATCATTATGAAAACAAGGAGTAAGAATTCAAGAAGAAAGTTTATGGGAGCCGTACTGATGGGGGCTACTGCAAGTACCCTATCGATGATCACCAACCCCATGTATGCCAATGTGTCCTCTTTCGATGATGAAAAGATGACGGAAGCCGAAGACTGGTTCAAAAAAATTAAGGGTAAGCATCGCATTGTTTATGATGGCTCAACGCCACATGATGGTTTTCCTATTATCTGGAACTGGGCCTTCTATCTCAGCAATAACGAAACAGGGTCGAGCGATGACGATATCACGGCGATGACCGTTCTACGGCACAATGCCATTCCCTTTGCATTGAAATCGGAACTATGGAAAAAGTACAATTTAGGTGAAGTTTTCGGTGTAAACGATAATGCTACCAAAGCTCCGTCGCTACGTAATCCGTATTACGAACCAAAGGAGGGGGATTTTCCAATGCCGGTTATTCAGGGTATAAAAGATATGCAGGCCAGAGGCGCAATGTTCTGTGTCTGCAATTTGGCTCTTTCTGTATATAGTGGTGCAGTTGCCCAAAAAATGGGACTTGACCCGAAAAAGGTGTATCAAGAATGGGTAGACGGCGTACAACCTGGCATTCAAGTGGTTCCCTCTGGGGTTTGGGCCTTGGGGAGGGCTCAGGAAAAGGGTTGCGGCTATATTTTTGCGAGTAATTAATACATAGGAACCGGCCTGTCCGTTGGGCAGGCCCTAAAATTTAAAACATGAAAAAGTATATCATTCTATTATGCATGGTTATGGGCGGCACCTCGTTGGTATTGGCCCAAGAAGAGCCGATAAAAATCGTGTTCGATGTTACCAGTGACGATGCGGCCGTACATGGGTCGACGATACGACATGTAGAATATATGTCCGAAGAATACCCGGATTCCGAATTTGAGGTGGTTATGTACAGTGGGGCCTACGACATGGTCAACAAGGACAAATCGACCGTAGCCGATGAACTGGAAAAATTGGTAAAAAAGGACAATGTAGCGTTCGTGGTGTGCAAGGCTACCATAGACCGACACAATATGACCGATTCTGATTTAATACCCGGAGTAACAACGGTTCCGAACGGAATCTATGAAATCTTTATCAAACAAAAAGAAGGTTGGGGGTATATAAAGGAAGGGAAATAGGAAGCGCCCATTTTTTAGGACAACATGGAAACCGTAAAAATTTTTGGGTATTTCGGGGCATTTGCCATAGGTCTCATATTGGGCCTAATGGGGAGTGGGGGCTCCCTGATGGCTGTCCCCGTATTAACCTATCTGTTCCATATCAGTCCGGTAACTACAACGGCTTATTCGCTGTTCGTGGTGGGAACTTCGGCATCGGTCGGTGTCTTACGGAATTTCAATAAGGGACTGATAGACCTTAAGGTGGCACTTATTTTTGCTGTCCCTGCCTTTATTGCCGTCTATATGGCACGAAAGTTTGTATTACCGGTTATTCCTGAAGAGCTATGGTCGACGGAGCGGTTTATCCTCACAAGGGATATGGGAATCATGGTCTTTTTCGCGGTGTTGATGGCAGTCGCCTCAATCAGCATGATACGGAAAAAAGGGGTGTCGACCGAGGCGAATAGCCCCGCCCGATACAACTATCCCTTGATCGTATTCGAAGGCATCGTCATTGGAACACTAACGGGTATCGTAGGTATTGGTGGGGGATTTTTGATTATTCCGGCCTTGGTGCTCTGTGTCAAACTACCGATGAAGAAAGCGGTGGCAACCTCCCTGCTCATCATCGCCCTAAAATCGCTCATCGGATTTACGGGCGATCTGGGCCACCTAGAAATCAATTGGTCGTTCCTGATACGCTTTACGTTGATTTCTATTTTAGGGATTTTTATGGGGATGTATCTATCCTCTTTTGTTAAGGGCGACAGGCTGAAAAAGACTTTTGGCTGGTTCGTGCTTATGGTGGCGATCGGTATTTTTTATAAGGAACTTTTTGTATAGAATCCCAGTCCGTCTCCCAATCGGGATACAGCCAGTGTCAAAATGATACATTTGTTTCATCCTTAGATACAAAACTTACATTTTCATAGCGGTTTGTATCGTAATTTTAAAAGCACATGCTCGTTAGCATTCGGCCAGTGGACATGGCCTCAAATCTCCCCCCCCCCTTTTGTCCGGAGAAAATAAAGTTTCACCCTTGCCATACCTAACCCTCTATGGCACACCTAAACCGAATTTGAATCCGGAATATGAAGTTTATCAAAAAAAATCAAATACAAAAACCAATAGCTAGATTTTCAAACAATACTCTAAACCCAAAACATCATAAAAACACGATTATGGAAGAAAAAATCAAGGAATTAAAAAATAGCGCAAAGGGGGATATCATAACTCCCCAAGATAAAAATTACGACGAGGCACGAAGTATATACAATGCCATGATAGATAAACATCCAGGCGTTATCTTCAAGTGTAAAGATGTGGAAGATATTGTTCAAGCCGTAAATTTTGGCAGGGAGAACCATCTGGAAGTCTCCATTAAAAGTGGCGGGCATAATGGTGCCGGTTTTGCCTTGGTAGACGATGGCCTGGTCATCGACCTTTCGGAAATGAAGGCCATTGAAGTTGACCCCGATACCAAAACCGCAAAAGTACAGCCGGGCAATTTGTTACGGGATTTGGATAAGGCAACCCACGAATATGGGCTAGCACTGCCTGTCGGCATAAATGGTACGACCGGCGTTGCCGGATTGACCTTGGGCGGTGGATTGGGCTATCTGAGCCGTAAGGGAGGTCTGGCCATAGATAATCTTTTGGAGGCCGAAGTGGTTTTAGCATCCGGAGAATTGGTAACCGCCAATGAAACGAGCCATCCTGATTTGTTCTGGGCACTTAGGGGAGGCGGAGGAAACTTTGGGGTGGTGGCATCCTTTACGTTCAATCTAATTCCTGTTAAAAACGTATATGCCGGTCCCATGTTCTGGCCGGTGGAAAAAGCGGAGGAAGCCATGAAATTTTACGATAAGATTACAAAGGACGCCTCTAACGACCTCTATGGATTCTTTGCCTTATTGATCGTACCGCCGGGCGATCCCTTTCCCGAACATTTGCATAACAAAAAGGTATGTGGGGTCGTATGGTGCTATACTGGGCCGATGGAAAAAGCGGAGGAGATTTTCAGGCCCATTCGTGAATTTGGCCCGCCCATTCTCGATTGGGTAAGTGAAATGCCCATGCCAACGCTCAACGGTCTTTTTGACGACCTCTATCCGAAGGGATTGCAGTGGTATTGGAAAGGCCATTATATTAACGAACTCACCAATGGGTGCATCCAAGAAAATATCAAATACGGTACCAATCCTCCTAACTTTCATTCCACTATGCATCTGTATCCCATAGACGGTAAGGTACATGAGACGGCACAGGAAGATACTGCATGGGCCAATCGAGGCGCTCGTTGGGCACAGGTCATAGTAGGCGTATCCCCCGATCCGGAGGAGGCGGACAAAGTGACCCAATGGTGCAGGGATTATTATGAGGGTATGAAGCCCTATGCCGCCGGTGGGGGGTATGTCAACTTTATGATGGAAGAAGGGCAAGAACGTGTGAAAATAGCTTATAAAGGCAACTACGAGCGATTGACAAAAGTTAAAAAGAAATACGACCCCGAAAATTTCTTTCATATTAACCAGAATATCGTACCTGCAAGTTGATTTTTGCTAAATCATAAAGTTGGTTTTTTGGGTATGTAAACAGGGGCAAGGCATTTTGTCGAGGTGGCGGTTTGTCCGTTTTCAAATGGCGACCAAGACCCCTTCAATTTGATACTAGTGCTAAGTTAAGCCAAAATCGTCGCATAATCCAATGCGTCTTTTGCGGCATATCGTCGTTAAAAAATAATTCCGTAGCTATAGCTATCCAATGATTTTTTGTCTAGATCTGCCACAAAACCCACGATTGCCTTATACGCCATTTCAGCTTTAACTTAACACTAGAGGTGAGGACCCCAATCGAACATTTCAATCCTAAAACAAATACCCATGAAAATCAACAAAAAAGATATTCCGGTTACCATGGAAGCTCCAGGTACCGTAATGCGCGCGTTGCCCAATTATGGCGGTATGACCGTATGTTTCAACGAATTGCCCAAAGGAACGGATTTCACTCCTTTATTGCAAGGATTAAGCAATGATAGCTGCCATTGCCCGCATTGGGGCTATGTTACCGAAGGAAAGATATTGATCAAATATGACGATGGCCAAGAAGAGACGGTACGTGCCGGGGAGGTTTTTTACTGGCCCGCCGGGCATACCGCCATTGTGCAGGAAGATGTAAAACTGATCGATTTTAGTCCCTCAAAGGAATTTGATGAAGTGATTGCCCATGTCGGTAAAAAAATGGCCGAACTAGAAGGGTGATTACCGTAGCGCTCTGATTTCAAATGGAAATTAATAATTCCCCTAGTAAGTGCCCCCAAAGTAGTTTATCGAAAAAAAATTGTGAGACAGTATTTTAGAAAATATTTGTTTGCGTTGGCAATGCTTTCCTGTTTCTTTTCTTTGGCGCAGGAAGAGAGCATTACCGGTCGTGTTTACGATACCGATGGGGAGGCCACGCCTTTTGCCAATGTGCTTATGCTCAGTCCAGGGGATTCCGTTTTGGTAAAAGGAGCCACCACCGACGGGGAGGGAAGGTTTTCATTGAAAGGTATTGAGAAAGGCAATTACCTTCTAAAAATATCGCTTTTGGGCTTCCGGGATTATTTCAGATTGCTGAAAGTGGAAGGTGCCTTACCCATAGCATTAGGAAATATCGAGTTAGAGACCCAAAACGAAGAATTGAAGGGGGTACAAGTAGTGGGCCGGAAAGCCCTTTACCAACAAAAGAGCGATAGACTGATATTGAACGTGGGATCATTGCCAACGTTCAGTGGCAACAACGCCCTACAAGTGCTTCAAAAAGCCCCAGGGGTCATTGTACAAGAGAATTCGAACAGTATCAGCCTGAACAATAAGGGCGAAGTATTGATCATGATTAACAATAGGGTTTCCCGGGTTCCAAATAGCGCACTTATCCAACAGCTCAAGGGCATGAGGGCCGAAAACATCGATCGTATCGAACTCATCCATCAGCCCGGGGCTAATTATGACGCGAACAATGCGGCCGGAATCATACACATTGTCCTAAAAAAAAATAGTGCCTATGGTATGAGCGGAAATGGCAGTCTTACGGTCGGTATGGGGCAAAGGGAAAAGTTCAGTGGAAGTGCCGACCTGAACTATCGCAACGACCGTTTGAACGTCTACGGCAATACCACCGGTTTTCAAAACAAGTCTCCCATGTTTCGTGTCAACCATTTCAGGGAATATGAATTTGAAGGCGACCGATATTATTACGAGAACAGGTTAAATTTTACCGACCCGACTTTCAATTCATTGGGTTTGAACTTGGGAGCCGATTTTGAAATCGATAAAAATAACATTATCGGTGTCCTTTTTGGCTATTCAAAAAACAACATGGCGGGCAATGATTTTACCAGCAGATCTAGGGGTACGATCAACGATATACCGCATACAAATTCGCAATTTCTTCTCGATATAGATAATCCGAGCCCTAACATGCTTATCAATCTGAACTACTTTCATCAACTGAATCCTAATGCCTCGTTGAATATCGATATCGATAGGGTAGCACTTGACGTCCGGAATTTTTCGGGACTCTCTTATTTGGATCCTGGGGAGGATATTGAAAAAACAGAGGCCGATCGCGATTCCCAATTTGAAATTTACACGGTGAAGGCCGATTTCGAAAAGAAAACGGAAAAAGGCGCAAAACTGGAGACAGGCATTAAAGGCACTTTTAACAACTCGAATACCATTTCAAAGGTCCGGAACGGAAATATGGATATTTGGACAGAAGATGATTCCTTTCGAATGGACGATGATATCAGCGAAACGGTTTTGGCGACATATGCCTCATTTCAAAAAAAATGGAACGAGAAATGGGAAAGTAATCTAGGAGCACGTCTGGAACATTATAGTTATAGGCTGA
>RCMY010001879.1_pt1 | contig 19388 bp, 16 predicted proteins | sample 2041341 | NCBI WGS metagenome assembly RCMY01 (sample SAMN09708234, study PRJNA481090) | Marine sediment metagenome, whole genome shotgun sequencing project. | reverse complement strand
AAGATGTCTTCGATGGCCGCTGTCACAACATCACGAATAGCGACGAAGTTCCCGACCAGTGCGCCAGTTGAGGCTGGAGTGTTCGCTGCAGCATCGAGTTGAGCTGACGCAACTGCTGAGTTGGGGTTCGCTTCGAACCAGCCTTCCGACTCGAGCAAGGCGACTGCAGCATTGGTGATCGGGATGTAGCCGTTTTCCTGGTGCCAAAGAGCGGCATTTGGCGGGTTCGAGAAGAAGTTCATGAACGCCAGAGCACCGTCTTGTTCCGCAGTGCTGAGACCGTTGGTCATCCAGAGGGTGGCCCCACCAATGAGGTTGCCAACGTATGGCGTGTCTTGGTTGTACGGCATGAACGACGTTCGGACGTCGAATCCGTTCGTAGCGCCCGACTCGGTTATCACAGTGGTGTCCGATGATGAATAGACCAACATCGCAACGTTCTGTGCTTCGAATGCTGCAGCGGTGCCGCCCCAGTCGCGCTGGGTGCCGGTGTAGACGTAGTCACCCGACTTGGCGAGGTCGCTCCACCATTGCACGTAGTCGATGGCCGCATCGGAGGTCAATGTGATCTCGGTGGCGCGTGCTGAGCGACCGTTGTCATTGTTCACGAGCTCAGCGCCAGCTTGGCCAAGAGATTGTTCGAAGAACCAACCATGGTTCGGCCACGTGATGCAGCCCTCGGAAGGGGCATCAGGGAGCGCCATGATCGCTGCGCAAGCTTCTTCAACCCCGGCCCATGTGGTCGGCGGTTCGTCGATGCCTGCGGCCGTCAAGATGTCCATGTTCGAGTACATGGTTGTCGAGGACGTATTCCATGGCATTGAGTACAGCGAGCCATCGATTGTGTAGTAATTGGAAGCAGCCGAAACCACATCGTCGAGCACAACCGGCTCACCCAAGATCTCCGTACGACCAGCAACCGCATCGGTCACCGAGGCGAAGATCGGATCGCCGTTGCTGTCGATCGCGTCAAGAGCCTCCTGCGTAGCCGCCTCGAAGAAGTGAATGATCTCCGGCGGGCTTCCATCGTCGATAGCGAGAGCGGTTTGCTCGAACACCGTGTTGTAGGAGTCGAACGGTGTCACAACGACGTTGTACTCAGGATGTGCGGCGTTGAACTCGTCCGCACGGTCTTTGGTGAAGTTCAATCGAGAATCGTCGTTGAATGCGATCCACATCTCGATGTTGATTGGATCTGCGTCTGGGTCGGCGGCGGCTGCTTCAGTCGTCTCGGTGTCTTCGGCCGTCTCGTTGTCTTCGGCCGCATCGGTGGTCTCCGTGTCGTCCGATTCCGATGATTCCGATGGGTCCGAATCCGAACAGGCTGCTGCCATGAACATCAGTGCAATGAATAGTGTGAGGTACTTTCGCACGTGTTTCCTCTCGTATCTTGGGAAATCGGCGGGCCGAAGTCACCTTCGCGACGCGAGTCGCGTGGGTACGCGGTTCCGATCATGATGACCGACGCCATTGGTGCCGATCGAGCGAAACGTAACAGATCGCCGACGTCGTTGCATGCACAACCTGGTCGTGATTGTGTTGGTCGGGTGCGCCTCTCGCTGCCTCAGCCCACTCTGGCGCCAGAGGTCACGTGTCGAGGTAGTCGACCCGGCGAATGCCCTTGCGGCTCAGTACGACTCTCGCTGCGCTCCAGGCCGAATTGACCCCGATCGGAGCCAGTCGATAGAGGATCGTCACGTCGTACGCCCGCGGCAACGACGCCTTGACCAGCTCCCCGGAATCTGGGTCGGCAAGCGTGACGGTTCTCGAGGGGTCGTCGGTGTGGGTCAGCCACCTGGCCACGTCGACTCGGAGGATCTCGGTGAGCGAGTCGATGCGGGGATCGATCGAGCGCACGACTCCGGCATCGACGGTCATCGCTTTGCGGTGATACAGAATCGAGTCCAGCTCCAGGACCTCGCCCAGCGAATCACTCTGCAGATCGCGACGAAATTTTGCCACTTCTGGTGGTAGCTCGTCAGGTTCGACAAACCGGTATTTCTCCTCAGCTGTCGCGACCTGCTCCCCACCTGCCCCGCGGCGTACGACCCATTTTCGATTCGGGTAGCGGCGATCGATGAATCCGTCGAACCGCTCCTGCAACGTGGCCTTGATTCGGTCCTTACCCACATAGGCCAGGACGACCAGGCTCCCCCACACCCAAACGTCCGTTGCATCGCTTGGTGTGCCGTACAGCAGCGCAGCGGTGACAGCAAACGTCATAGCGATACCGGCCGCGATCGAGTGGAGCCCATGTTCGGCACTGCGCCGAGCGTCGCCCGCCTTCGAATCGAGCCACAGCACCGAGGAGGTCAGCCGCTTCAAGGCATGCCGATGACGCTCGACCTGCTCGAGGTCAAATCTGCTGCTGTCTGATGACACGCTCGGACCAGCTCCTGTCTGCGCGCGATGGCGGGCCTCGGTCACGGCGGCTTGCTTGACGTACTCGACGGCCGGCGAGCTCGACTTCCGACGGGACAGATCTCGAACCAGCTTGACCACTGCCACCTCGAACACATTGGAAAGGTGTTCGTCAACCCACGCTCCGGTTTCGGCCACGTTCGGCTCGGCCAAATTGCAAGCAGGGATCAGGCTTCGCCGAATGCTGACCATCGCCGACTTCGTGACATCTGCCAAGACTTCGGCCCCAGCCTCGATGGCTTCGTCGGTCTCCATCATTCGCACGTCGAGCGTCGCTCGGGCAATCGCCTCTCGAACACGGCAGGCAAAGAGCTTGAGCTCGTCGATTGCGTCTGCAGGATCGGCCTCGCTGATGGTGCGAGCGAGGGCCTCGACCTCGCCGGGCACATCGTCCAGCTCGAGCGCAGGGGCGCTGAGTCTGACGTTCGACTGAATGTCGGAGCCGATCCGTTGCTTCGAGTAGGTCTCGGCGTTGAGCCGGAAACTCTGCGGCAGGAAGATCCAGGCTTCCCACGTCTGCCCGGTCATGGCGGCGGGGTGCTCGAGATTGATCTCGAGGTGGGTGCGGTCGTGGCGTCGCCAACCCGGCGAATGCTCAGTGAGATTAGGGAGCGGCGCCCTCCAAGGCGGAGCGGCGAGCAGCGATGGCAGGCGCGCTGTCCAGTCCTTGATCCCGTCCACGCCCTGCTTGAGCTTGATCGGATCGCTGCGCAGTACGGCATCCGTCGAGCTTGCAGCTCGCCGAAAGGACGCGAGGAACCTCAACCGATCCGGCCGCTCGGCCTGTCCAGATGTGTCATCAATCATCGCATGTGCTCCAGATGAGGACCGTACCTCGCCGATGTCGCTCGCTGCCGGTGCGTCAGATCTCGACGTGGACACCGATGTCGACACTTCGTCCCCTCGGGAGCGCAAAGTGCACCGACGGATCGCTGGCGTTCCGACTCATGAAGGCAAAGAGTCGATCTCGCCAGTTGGTCATGCCAGGCCGCTGGCCGGCCTCGATGCGTTCCCGGCCGAGGAAGTAGGTCGTGTCAACTGCATCGAAGACAACATCGTCGAACCTGAGCAGCGCAAGGTCGTCGCCGAGCCGTTGCGTATCGGCGAAGCCGTAGTGCATTTCGAGCTGGAAGAAGCCGTCGCCGAGCCGCGTGAGGCGGTCGCGCTCGATCGGCAAGACCCGTGGCCGGTCCTCGGTGATGATCGAGAGAAACACCACGTTGTTGTGCAGCGATCGGTTGTACCTGAGGTTGGCAAGCGTCGCAGCTGGAACAACGCCGGGAAGCCGATGGAGATAGACACCCGTGCCGTCATGACGCGCTGGCGGATCGCTCCGGAGTCCCGCGACAAACGAATCAAGGCTCAAGCTCCGCCGCTCGAGTCGATCAGCAACGAGCCTGCGACCGGTCTGCCACGTGGTGAAGATCGTGAACCCGGCGATGCCAACGAGGAGAGGCACCCAGCCACCTGCGGGGATCTTGAACACATTGGCTGATGCAAAGCCGACATCGATGGCCAGGAGCGGGATCATCACGAGGGCCAAACGAATTTTCGACCAGCCCCACACCGTTCTCGCCACCCAAGCAATCAGGACAGTGGTGATCACCATGGTCATCGTCACCGCCACGCCATACGCCGCTGCGAGTCGCGTCGACGAGCGGAACGCGACGACCAGCCCGAGGCACGAAGCAAGCAGGAACCAGTTGATGGCCGGAACGTAGACCTGGCCCTTGTGGTGAGCCGAGGTCTGGACCACACGCATCTTCGGGAGATAATCCATGTTGATGGCCTGGCTTGTCAACGAGAAGGCACCGGAAATCAACGCTTGCGAAGCTATGACCGTGGCAAAAGTCGCGAGCGCTGTGAGTGGCCAAAGTGCCCACGAGGGGGCGAGCAGAAAGAACGGATTCGCGATTGCGGTCGGATCAGCCAACAACAACGCGCCCTGTCCGAAGTAGTTCAACACGAGAGCAGGCAGGACGACGGCGAACCATCCGTACTGGATAGGGCGGCGACCGAAGTGGCCCATATCTGCGTAGAGGGCTTCGCCACCGGTCACAACGAGAAAGATCGAACCGAGGGCGAGGAAGCCCTCGAATCGGTTGGTGGCGAAGAACGCCACCGCATGGACCGGGTTGAGGGCTTTCAGCACCGCTGGGCCAGCAAGAATCGCCTTCGCCCCGAGCAGCGCAATGATGGCGAACCAGACGGTCATGACGGGCCCGAACAGTCGACCGATGACCTCGGTGCCTCGATGCTGGATCGAGAACAAACCAACCAAGATCACCGCCACGATGGGAACGATCCAGCGGTCGAGCGACGGCGCAACAACCTGCAGGCCCTCGACAGCGGAGAGAACCGAGATTGCTGGGGTGATCATGCCATCGCCGTAAAGCAGCGCTGTTCCGAAGAGGCCGCAAAGGATCAAGATTCGCGTCGGCCCCGCTCGACCGGTGACCAACGACGTCAAGGCGAGAATGCCGCCCTCGCCATGGTTGTCGGCTCGCATCACGATCAACAGATACTTGACCGTCACCACCAGAATGAGCGACCAGAACATCAGCGATAACACACCGAGCACGTTGGTCTCATCGACAGCAAGCTGGTGCTCGCCAGCCAGCGATTCCCGCAACGCGTACAGGGGGCTGGTGCCAATGTCGCCGAACACCACGCCCAGTGCGCCCAACGCCAAGACGCTCGTCGAGGTCTGCCGTTTCGGCCACCCCACCTTTGACGCCACGCTGCTCAGACCTCGGGTTGCGCCGGGGTGGCTTGAGCGTGGAGTTCGCTGGTCATGGCCTGAATCGACCGGATGATGTCGATGGCTTCAAGATTGGTGTTGTAGTCGTGAAGTGCGAGTTCGGCCGAAATCTGATCCGAGCGACGAGCAGCGATCAAGAGGATCGCTCCCTGCAGCGCTGCGACACACGAGAGCACCAAGTTCAGCAAGATGAACGGGTACGGGTCGAAGCCGACATTCCGGTTACCTGCCATCCAACCCGCGAGAAAGACCAAAGCCGTCAAGACGAATGCCCATGAGCCCATGCCGTTACGCATGTGGTCCGCAGCTCGCTCACCGAGCGACAGCTCCTCCTGTTGACGAATCCCGGGATGGCGTTTCCAAAGGGTTCTTGCCTTCTTGATTCCGAAGTGATCGGACCTCACTATGTCTCTCCTTGGTTGGGTGTCTGTTCCGCCACCGGATTCTCAGCCGCACTCTCGACGGCCCGACGTTGCTCGAACTCTTTCTGCGACCAGCGAGCACAAGTCGCCAGCCAGGTCAATGGCGGCACCTTTCGAGAAGACCGCTGCCGCACCTGCGGCGACGAGGCGCTCGCGAGTACGGCGGTCAGCCTGTGCGGTGTAGAAAACTACGATCGAATCAGGGGATGCTCCGCGCACTGCGGCGAGGCCAGCGAGCCCGCCGAGAGGCATCGACACGTCAAGAACGACCAGGTGTGGCAGGTGTCGTGCGCACAATTGGGCCGCTTCGAGTCCGCTCCTCCCGGCACCGGCAAGGCGCAACCCAGAGTGGTCGTCGATCAACCCGGACATGGCTTCGACAACCAATTCGTCGTTGTCGGCAATCACCACCGAAAATGCGAGTTCGGTCCTGGATGTCACCGCGGTCGGCTCAGTCATCGATCGAGCACGGCTTCGAAGAGATCCCGGCGATCGGCGCTTTTGGAAACGAAACCGCAGCAACCGGCATCGAGCGCCTCGTTCAGGAGTCGGCGATCGACCACCGATGTGATCATGACGACGCGAGGTGGATCTGGCTGCTTTCGGACGCGAATGTCGGATTCGTCCTCGAGAAGCGAAGCCAATCCGTGCGCCACCATTTCGTGGTCGTCGACGATCACGACCTTCACGGCATCTGAGTTTTCGCCTGGAGGCTCGTTCATCGGTTGCATCCCTGACTGGCGACGCACATCGGTCATACGGCGATCAAGGCCCAACTGCGCGGTCGACTTGGTGAGTATTGCCACCACCGGCAGGCTGAGACAGACACGTTCATGTCATTCAGCCGTCCTCCCCCGGGCTGGGCCCGTAGTTGGGATGGGCGATGACATGATCACGTCACGACAAGCGGCCGGCGACGGTGTTGGCTGTTCTCCGATCCCCCATCACGAATCTTGGAGACGCTGACATGAAGCTCCGCCTTGGACAACACGTGCAAGCAACCGATGGCCTTTTCGGCGACCTCAGCGACATCATTGTCGACCCCGTCGCCAAGACCGTCACACACGTCGTGGCCGAACCCCACCACAAACATCAGCAAGCTCGCCTGATCCCAATCTGGCTCGTCAGCGAGACCGACGGTGTGTTGACGGTTGCGCTCGACAGCAACCACCTTCGACAGCTCGAACAGGTCGCCTACAGCGACTACGTGAAGTTCGGCGAGGCAGTAGAGGTCGGCGACCGTTGGGACATCGGCACCGAAGACGTGTTCTCCGTCCCCTACTACGGCGGAGCGCTCGACATGGGCTGGCACGACGACCGTATTGGCGTCACCTACGACCGCATCCCCAAGGGCGAGTGCGAGATTCGCAAGACCAGCGCAGTCATCGACACAGACGGCAAGACTGTCGGAACCGTCCACGGTTTCATGGCCGATGACGACCACATCAAGGCCGTCATCGTTCGGTCTGGCCTGCTTGGTTTCCGCCACGATGTGCTTGTCCCTCTCGGCTCGGTCAAGGCCGTGCGCATCGACGAGGTTGACCTGGTCCTCACTGAGGAGCAGTTCGGTCTGCTGCCTCACACCGAGATTCTTAGCGACTCAGAAGATGACCTCAAGGCCCATATGAGCGACCTGCGGCGGAAAGCGGAAGCGGCCGGCGGAAAGCTCGCCAGCACCGGCCGGTCCCTCGCCGCAACTGCGAAGGATCATTTGCCGCACCGCGGATAGCTTGCGGCGTGCTGCTCGGATGCCCGATGCTCGCCACCAATCATCACCGCCCTCACGCAGAAGGACAAGCATCACAATGATCCATGAAGCGGGCACGCTCGCCCACCACCTCGAACATCTCCGGGCCGACGCAGCAGATGTCGAAGCCATGCTCAGCGCTGCCCACCGAGAGGGGGGAGACCTCCACCCAGAAGCTCTCGCCAAGTCGGCCAAGCTCCAGACCAGCCTTGCTGACGTCATTCACGCCCTCACCCAACACGACCATCTCGCGATGGGTACCGACGACGTCTGGAAGCTCTTGACCACCCAACACAAAGAACGCGACATCAATCCCTCGACCGACACCTGATCGTGTTCCCTGAGCCCAGCAAACCCGGGCGATGCTGTGACAACCTCACCAATAACCTGGCAAGGCGGTTTGCTCTGGGTTGCGTTCGCCGTCCTCTACGCCCATGCCATTCGTGTTTCTCGCCTCAGACCTCATGTTGTTCGCAGCGTTTTTCGCCGCCTACTTTCTGCTCGGTTCGATCAACCCGATCTGGCTCAGACAATGCCATCATCGGCTCCGAGTATTGCCGCCCGAAGTGCCGAGCGGTCGGGGCCCGTCGAGTCAGACGGGGCACTCCCGACGTTCACAGGTGTTGGCCAAGCGATGCAACGCCGGGGTCCGCCGCCGCTGCTGTGCGCTCGATCTGCTCGACGAAACTCCCCCGCCGACCAGACGCTCGCTCCACCAACAAATAGCTCATGGCGCCCAGAGGAATCGGCGCCCAGAAACTGATCAGTCGGTACGCCACGACGCCGACGGATGCCACGCTGGTCGGCACACCAAACCCGATGAGGGTGGGGATCATGATCGCCTCAACAACGCCCAAGCCACCCGGGCTGATGGGAATGGCGGCCATGACGTTGGCCAGGCAATACGCAACGAGGAGGCCATTCAGGCCAGGCACCGAGCCGAACGCCGTCAGCGTGACGAACAAGGCTGCCGCATCGAAGAGCCAATTCAGAGCAGCCAGGGTGACCACCATGGCGAAGCGCCCTCGGTCATCGAGGAGCTCATCGACTTGGCGGCTGGCCTGACCAATGATTGACCGCACCGAGGCTTGTTTGAGGAACGGAACTCGACCGATCGATGATGCCATCCGGTCGGCGAAGCGCTCCCGTCCACGGCGCAAACCCAGAACTGCGCCCCCCACCAACGCCATCAGCACAGCGCCGACGGCCGCAGCGCTGGCATAGATCGGGTGGAACCCGCTCGTCGGAATCGAGATGACGAGAGCGCACCACAGCATCACATTGAGAACGACCGCCGACCCGACCGCTTGGGTGCCAAGAGCGATGCCGAGCGGTTCCCTGCGCACCCCAGCGTGACCGAGCAATCGGAAGTTCACCGCCACGGTCGTGGCGGCACCGCCCGGAACGACATGGTTTATGCCGGTCGAGGCCATGACCGTTCCGAACGCCACGGGTAGCGTTGGACGATCCTCCGGTGGCAACAGCAGCACGGTCAACCAGGCGTACACGAGCAACGCCAGGCCCTCCAGTACTGCCGCCAAACCAATCAGCCACGGATTCAAGGAACCAATCGCATCGAGAGCGCTGCGGGCGCCTCCGATCTGCGGAATCACGAAGAAATGCACGACAGCGGCAAAGGCGAGCACCTTGGCGAACGGCCACAGCGCACCGGAGAAGCGACGTCTGAGCGTCATGTCCAAGCCCCATTGGCTCGAAGTGGATCGAATCGGTCCGGCTCGACGTAACACGTCAACAACTCCGGAACCACCTCGGCCACTCGCTGCTCCACGCGGTCGATGATCTCGATAACGTTGGCCAGGTCGGTCGCCTCGTCGTGCGGAGGAAGTCGAGCCACGAATCACCATCTCTGCGGAGCTTTCCAGCTTCACCGGTTGCTGTGCGGAATGACAGGGCCTCGATCACGAGTCCGACAACGAAGGCCCAGAAGTAGCGCTCTCGGCCTCGACCGAATGGATGATCCTGCGATGGTGGCTCTTCGGCCCGCTTCGACCCGAGTAGAAGCAACGCTTGGTTCCCCGAGTCAGCAGCAGAGTGGAAACTCTCCGCCAGCATCGACGACGAACCGGTCAGGACGAACCCGACGAACTTGGTCGCCGCCACAGCAACGTTGGCGGCGAGCGCGGCAACCACCGATCGCCTTCCAACTGCGTGGTCAGCGCCGTCGCCACTCGATTGACCAGGAACGTCGGTTTGCTCGTCGGCACCCGCCACCCACCGACCATACGCCTCCCGACAAGAACAGTTCTGACGTGAAGTAGCCCGATGGGTGACACGATCGCGTCTGTCGATCGAGCACCTGCGCCGCTTGACTGCCTTCGCGGACATTCAGACTTACGCCCCCGTTTCTGCTGGGCCGAGACTTCTCACATTGATCGGCTGCTCAGCCGTTCACGCAGGGAAAGGTCGCCAGGTGTGGCCAGGTTCGAGGATGCCGCTCTGGCTGACAGGACCGTTTGACCCAGCGGGATACCGCTCCGGTGAACCATCACGCCAGGCTTCGAGGACAGGGTCGAGGAGTCGCCAAGCCCAATCGACTTCGTCGGTGCGCAGGAACGACGTGTGGTCGCCCTCGATGACGTCGAGCAGGAGCTGCTGGTAGGCCGTGATCGTTTCGGCACTGGTGCCGTAGTCAGCGTGAAGGTGGCTGGTTTCTGCCTGAATCTCGAGGCCAACGGTCTTTGTCTGCAGAAACATGTCGATGCCCTCTGGTTGATCGAGACGGAAGACGAGCCAGTTCGGTTCGATCTCCGCACTCGAGTGGGCGAAGAGTTGCGTTGGCGGCTGACGGAATCGATACGCGATCTCCGACACCTTGGCTTCCAGCCGCTTGCCCGAGCGGAGATAGAACGGCACGCCTTGCCATCGCCAATTGTCGATGTCGAAGCGAACAGCCGCAAAAGTCTCGGTCGCGGAACCAGCGGCAATCCCTGGTTCGTCGCGATAGCCACGGACGGGTCGTCCCTCGATCGCACCAGCGTCGTACTGGCCACGAACGGCCCAGGTGTCGACCGGCCCCTCGTGGTGTCGAACCGAACGCAGGACGGCCACCTTGTGGTCGCGCAGGACGTCTGGATTCCACACTTCCGGGGGGTCCATCGCAGCGAGGCAGAGGAGTTGGATGAGGTGGTTCTGGATCATGTCTCGGAGGGCGCCGATGCCGTCGTAGTAGCGGTAACGGCCCTCGACTCCCAGTGTTTCACTGACGGTGATCTGTACCTGATCGACGTGTTCCGCTCGCAGAAGAGGTTCGAATACTCGGTTGGCGAACCGGGTGACAGTGAGGTTCTGCACCGTCTCTTTGCCGAGGAAGTGATCGATGCGGAAGATCTGTGACTCGCTCCAGTGCCTGTGGAGCTCTCCTTCGAGCACACCCGCCGATGCTCCGTCGATGCCGAACGGCTTTTCCACCACGAGTCGGTGGTCGCCCGTTGCGGTGATTCCTGATGTGGCGATCGCGGCAGCAGCCTGTGGGAACATTCCCGGTGGTAACGCCAAATAGTGCACGTTGGTCTCCGAGAGGTGCGGACGCAGCTCGGCAACCGCCTCGGGGGTGAGGTCGCCAGGGTGATACGACCAGCGATCGAGGAACCGCTCGAACACATCGCCGTCATCGTCGACTCGCTCGATCGCTCGATCGAGATGATCCAAAAACTGCCTCTCGGTCCATGCTTCGAGTCCGGTGCCGACCAGGCGAACCGCGTCGAGGTGCCCGTTCTGCTCCAGGCGGAAGAGGCCCGGGTACAGCAGACGAGTGGCCAGGTCGCCGGTGGCTCCGAAGATGACGAGCGTGGTGTTGGCCGCAGATGTTGCGTCGTTCATGACCCCGCCCGCATCGAATCGTTGGATTCACGGGCGGTTGCATCAGCCATCGCACCCATGAAATTGCCGACCCAACGTTGAGTAGTGAGCTGCGCCGCCGCACGACCTCGAGCCGCCGATCGTCCATGCGCATTGGCGATTGTTTGCATGTGCACTCGAGCCAGTGCGTCTTGCACCCCACGGGCGATCGAGCGCACGTCGCCTCCGTCGACCAGGTCACACCATTGACCCAGGTGCTCGGCCGCGCCAGCCCCTCGGCTCAGCACCATCTCGAATGGTCGATGGGCGTTGATCGTGGCTGCCTCCAGTGCCACCAGGTTCATTCCATCAGTCAAAGGAGTCACGATGGCGAGGTCGGCGGCGAGGAGGATCGCTGCGAGGCCTCGCGAGCTGTGTTGTTCGAAACGCAGCTCGATGACAGGCCGTCGGTCCGTCCGCCCGTGTCGATTGTTGATCTTCGCGACGACGCGCGTCAGGTCGTCCTGCAAGCACCGATACGCCGGAATCGTTGTTCGTGAGGGGACGGCAACCTGAATGAGGCGAAAGGTGTCGGCCGCGAGGGCACCGCTGTCGAGCAGAGTAGAGATCGCCAGCATTTTGGGTATCAGCCCCTTGGTGTAGTCGATTCGGTCGATCCCGACGGCCAGGTTGATGTCGGCTTGGTTGCCCCTCCTCGCCGCTGCTTGCACCGCCAGGTCTCCGCGGAGGCTCCGCCAATGCCTGACATCGAACCCGACGGGAACGGTCCTGATCACCGGCGGGAGCGGTGTTTTCTCACCGGCAGTGAGGAAGGCACCGAGAGCGTCTGCATCATGATGGGTCTGGGTCCCGATGACGTCATGGGCAGCGAGTGCTCGGCGAAACAGGTCGGCCTGATCAACCCCGGCCAGACTCCGAGCGTTGAATGGCGTGTGACAGAACAGCCCGATCTGAAGGTCGGGGCGACTCGAGCGGAGGTACTGAGCGACACCGAAGTTCTGGTAGTCGTGGATCCAGACGGTGGCGTGCGTCGCTGCTCGTTCGGCAACGACGCGCGCTGTTCGCCGATTCATTCGATCGTATGCACACCACCAGTCGCTTCGCTGCTCGACGACGTCGTCCAAGCCGTGCAGCGCTGGCCAGAGGGTCCGGTTGCAGAATCCGTCGATCGCGTCTTTGCGTTCGTCATTGGCCGTCCGAATGGGAGCGACGTTCAGTCCGTCCACGAATGCTCCGCTCAGTGGGAGAGCGCCCGAGTCATCCCGACCGAACCACACCGCGTCGGCGCCTGCCAACGCCGGCGTGAGGGCCGAGACCAGGCCGCCAGGGGCACGCTTCCATTGGGACCCTTCTTGGACAACTGGCAGTCGGTAGGACACAACGACCATCGATGCGTCCGCCGTTGCCAGTTTGTTCGCTTCGACGCTCATGACAGCCCCCACGGCGCCGCCTGGGCCAGCAGCCGAGGAGCAGCTTCGAGCTCGGGAACGGTCGGCAGGATCGTGAGGTCGACCGTTGGTCGAGCGGCGTCGACATGTCCTCGCAGCCTCGATTGATGGGTGCTAGTGGACGCCCGGGCGAGCACCGAGCGGTAGAGGTCGAGATGGTTCTGCGCCATGTGGGCCGTACTGAAGTGATCCCTCACCCGGGCTCGGCATGCCTTGCGATCGATCTCGCCGATGGCTGCTATTGCTTCGATCAATGCGTGCTCGGTGGCGCCGAGGAACCCGGTTGTGCCGGAGATGACGATTTCGGGAGCGGCTCCTTCGGCAAACGAAACAACTGGCGTTCCCGTCGCCAATGCTTCGATCATGACCATGCCGAACGGTTCCGGCCACCGAATCGGATTGATCAGAGCCTCGGCACCGCCAAGGAGTTCGAGTTTGTGATCACCATGGACTTCGCCGACGTAGCTGATGTCAGGGCCGAGGAGCGGCTCGATCTCAGCCTCGAAGTAGCGGCGTTCGGACTCCTCACGCATTTTGGCGGCGATGAGCAAGCGCTTTCCGCTTGCCCTGGCGATGCGGATCGCTCTGTGGGCACCCTTCTCGGGTGCCATGCGCCCGAGGAACAGCAGGTAACCACCATCGCCGGCTCCCATGGGGAAGGCGTCGAGATCGACGCCGTGATGAATGACCTTGGCGATGGTCACGCCGCTGGAGCGGCTGGCCTGATCGGCCGAGATCGCGATCACGGGAACGGCATCACCGACTCGACGGTAGAGGTCGTTGAGTTCATTGTTGAATGGGCCATGGTTGGTGGTGACGACGGGGATGCCGGTGAATCCTGGGATCGATGCCAGGACGGGACCGGCCATGGTGTGGTCGTGAATGATGTCGACGTCGGTCATGGCGTCGTAGGCGGCGAGTACGTGTTGCAGCTCAGGGACACAGGCGCCGATTCGCATGCCCTCGGCCACAGCGAGGAGATGACGGCGCGGCACTGGGCACGTGCTCTCCGCAACGGTGAAGAGCACCACGTCATGCCCTGCGCTCTGGATACCTCGAGCCAGCTGATCGATGACCGCTTCTGTCCCTCCGTAGCCAACTGGAGGAATCGCTGCCCACGGCGGGGCGATCAACCCAACTCTCATGGCGTCACCAAACCTTCTGACGCGTGGGTCCCTCGTGATCGTTGCTGACCCTGGACAACCTGCCAGACATAGCCGAGCGCGTAACGCCAACGGCTGTTGCAACTCAGGCAGGCGAACAGGACCACATCAGACCCTTCGATCAAGAAGTCGTGGCCCGAGCAGTCAGGACATTGGGCGAAGAGTCCATGATCACCCTCCACCGTGTGCCGTGGCTGGCCCGAACCTGAGGGGGTTCGAGATGAGGTGTCGATCATGGCGCTTCCTTCTCTGTGTGCGTGTCTGAGTGGTTGATGACGATGTGGGCGGGTAAGCCTTCGACCCCGAGCCGGCCGTCGGTGGCCGTGATAGAGACCCGTTGGCCAGCCAATGGGACTCCGTCCGCCCGGAACCCAGCGAGTGTTTGGCTCGTTCCACTCCGCATGCGAATCCGGCCGTTTGGGATGTCCGGGTCGAGCCCGAGCAGCGAGCGGATCAGCAACAGGGGTGCTGCTGCCGCCCAAGCCTGCGGCGAACAAGACGATGGGTACGGAATGGGCGCAGCCAGATCATCGCTTCCAAATCCAGCGAACAGCTCGGGAAGGCGGCCACCGGTGAAGCCTGATGCTTGAAGAAGATCCTCGCTGAGATCAGCGGCTGCCTGGTGGTGTCCGTACCGGGCAAGCCCGGCGACGGCGATGGCGGTGTCGTGTGGCCACACCGATCCGCAGTGGTACGACAACGGGTTGTAGGCCGGATTGTCGCTCGACAACGTGCGTATGCCCCATCCTGAAGCCAGTTCGGGTGAGGTCAACGACTTCGCTATCCGCTCGGTGAACCGGGAGTCGGCGATGCCTGTCCAGAGGCAATGCCCCGGATTCGAGGTGGAACTGGCGATCTGGCGTTTGCGGGCGTCGAGGCCGACGGCGTACGTGCCTGCGTCGGCCATCCAGAACTTCTTGTTGAAGCGGGTCTTGAGGTCGGCGGCTTGGGTTCTGCAGCGCTGGGCTGTTGGCTGATCATCGAGCGCGTCAGCGAGTTCGGCTCGGCCGATGAGCGCTCCGTAGACGTATGCCTGCACTTCGCACAGGGCAATCGGTGTTTCGGCGACGGTCCCGTCGTGATGGCGGATGCCATCCCACGAGTCCTTCCATCCCTGGTTTTCGAGCCCGGTTGGATTGGCCCGCTCGTACTCCACAAAGCCGTCATCGTCTCGATCGCCCGAAGCCCAGATCCATTCGATCGCCCGATCGGCGTGCGGGAGCAAGTCAGTAACGAGGTCTCGATCGCCGGTCCATCGCCAATACTCGGCCAGGAGCATGACGAACAGCGGCGTCGCATCGGCGGTGCCGTAGTAGATGTTGTGTCCGCCCAACGATCGTGCGGTCGCCGGATCGAAGCGAACCTCGTGAAGGATCTTTCCCGGTTGTTCCTCCGTGGTCGGGTTGTCGGTTTGGCCCTGCAACTCGGCGAGAGAACGCAACACCCCACGGGCCAGATCGTGATCGACGAGCAATGCCATCCATGCCGTGAGAATCGAATCTCGACCGAACAGTGTCATGAACCACGGGGCGCCAGCTGCGACCACGACCCGATCCGGATGGTCAGGGTCGAAGATGCGGAGCGCACCGAGATCCTCGATGGCCTGCTGGACCGCCCGTTCGATTCGGGGATCGAGAGCGCTGACCAGCGGTGCGTCATTGCGCCATTGGTGAAGTCGTTTGACCGGAATCGCTTCAGCCACCGGATCGCCGCACCGGTAGCTGAGTCCGACCCTCGTCTCTCCGATCTGGGCACTGATCTCCGTGCAGAGTCGCCATCTTCCTCGGCTCGGCACCACCACATCCCAACCGTTCGGCCTCGTCGGTGCAGGGTCATGTCGGAGGTCGGTCACGAATACGCCGTCGGGGCTCGAGAAGGAGGTTCCTTTGCTGGTCTGACACAATGACGCACGCTCGTGGCGAGCACCCTTGCCGCTCTTGACGTCGAACAGACTGGCAAAATCGGCACCAGCATCGATCTCGACCCGAACCGACACCGGCTCGTTGCCATGGTTGCGGATCTCCAGATCGTCGCGTATGCCACGACCGACGTGCCGGCGGCGAATGACCGACAGTGCGGAGTCAGCGCGCCCGGCGGCGGGCGGTGTTCGGCCGACGAACGTGGCCGAAAACGGCCCATTCGGGATAACGCTGAGCGCTTCGATCCGAGACCCGTCGATGGTGAGGACCAAACGATCGAGGATCCTCGTGTCAGACAGGTAAAGGCCTTGCGAGTCAGAGCCAACGATGTCGCCCGCACGATCGCTGACTGCAAACGTTGAGCCGTCGACCAGCGTCACCGGTGACCCCGTGTCTGAATTCGAGATGCTCGCAGCGTTGAATGTCCACGGCGAGTCGCCGATGCCAGCGGTGGGGTCAGTCATGAGAGGTCTCCTTCAAGGTTCGATCTGCGAGTACAACGTCGAGATGGCCTCGGCGCGGCTTCGTGGTGATGTCAGCACTCCCGCTCGTTGTGGCCGCCAACGCGAGATCGATCGCCGACGTCCCGATCTCGAGGTTGTTGATCGTCAGGTCTGGCAACCAATTCGGCAGGTTGGGATCAATGACGACAGAGTTACGAGTTGCATCGGCGCTGAGCCCGACCATTGTCGACAGCAAGTGAATGATCGATCCCGATGCCCACGCTTGGGGCACGTTCGCGTTGAGGTATGGAACCGGGAAGCCATCTCGATCGCGTTGGAGCCCGGCGAAAAGCTCGGGCAGCCGTTGGTCCTTGAATTGTTCGGCCGCATCGAAGATGCCTCCTGCGAGACGGGCGGCCTCGACATCGTGGCCGTACTGGCGCATTCCGGCAGCCAGGATTGCATTGTCATGTGGCCACACCGAGCCACAGTGATACGAGAAGGGGTTGTAGGCCCGGTGTTCAGCCGAAAGCGTGCGCACACCCCAGCCGCTCCACATGTCCGGTTCGAGAAGTCTCGCAGTGACCCTCTTGGCCCGATCGGGCTCGACAGCTCCAGCCCAGAGGAGATGCCCAGCGTTCGAAGCAACACTGCGAATGGGCTGCTTGGCTCCGTCGAGACCGAGGTAGTAGGTGCCCTCCTCCTCCCACCAGAAGTGCTTCTCCACGAGATCAGCAAGACGGTTGGCTTCGTCACGCAGACGCCCAGCGGTCCCAACGTCGTTCCATGCCTCGACAACGACGTCTGCCCACGCTCGCTTGGCCGCGATCACGTAGCCCTGGAGTTCGCACAGAGCGAGCGGCAACGTGGCGATCGCTCCGTCGCCCATGACAATTCCGTCCCCTGAGTCCTTCCAGCCCTGGTTGTAGTAGCCAGCGTTCGGCGACCGCGTCGCGTATTCCTGGAGACCATCGCCGTCGATGTCTCCGTCGGTGTCGATCCAGTCGAGCGCTCGTTCGACCGTCGGCCGGACCGCATCGAGCACCGAGCGATCGCCATGCCACTTCCATGCTTGAGCGGCGGCCCACACGAAGAGAGCGGTGGCATCGTGGCTGCCGTAGTACGGCGTGTGCGCAATCAACCCGAAGTGCGCAAGCTCACCGCGTCGCAGTTCGTGGAGAATTTTCCCCGGCTGCATGTCTCGCCGGTCGTCGTAGCCGTCACCTTGGAGCGCCCCGAGCGCGGTGAGCGCACCAACGGCGAACATCGGCGACAGAGACATCGTTTGGAGAGCAACGATCAAGGAATCTCGACCGAACAGGGCGGTGAACCACGGAACGCCCGCTGCCGCCACCCATCGATCAGCCGCTCCGGCGCTGCCGCCAGCGGCGAGTTGATCGTGGACATGGAGCCTCAGACTGGCCAGGTCTTCGGTGGCACGTTGCATCACGGCGTTCGGGCCAGCGGCCGATGTGGTGAACTGCGAAGCACCTGCCAGCCATGCCTGCCTGCTTCGGTCGGTGTCGTGGTCCCCATCGGCGAGTGAGTGACACCCACGTTGAGCGGGCGCCAAGCTCCTGGTGCCGGTGTCTGGCTCCCAGCAGAGGCAGGTGTGCCACGACTCCCCCGGCCCGATTTGAAGTCGGAACGAGATACCACCATTGGCCTGCTGGGGAATCGAGTCCGATCGCTCCACACTGACATTCATGGAGCGAATGAAGTCTTGGTTCTCATAGCGCGTGGTCAGCACCTGCTTCGACTCATCCCACGAGCTCTGCAGCACCCCGCGGCGGACGACGGCCCGCTCCTTCACCTCGAAGATGTCCCCGAAGTCGCATTCGAGACTGACTTCCAAGGTCAAATCGACGGGAACTGGTCCATGGTTGACCACGTCGTAGTCCTCGTGGAGTCCACCGGCGAGAGATCGCTCCAAGCGAAGGTGCAAGGTGTCGGCATTCACGATGCCAAGCGCTGTACGCAGCCGAGCGTTCGAAAACTCGAATCGAGCACCGAAGGGTGACACGCCTGCACTGCTCAACAGCACCGGGGCGACGCCGCCGAAGCGCAAGCGGTAGCCAGACACGAAGCGGGTATCTGCAGCAAAGAACCCCTGCCCGGCATCACTGGACATTGAACCATCCGGTTCGCAGACAACGACGCGGTCGTCGAGGTGCAGCGTCACCAGCGCGGGGCCAACTCGGACATCCATCGTCATCTCACCCGACCCGGGTCCTGAGCGGCAGCCATCCAGCCCGGCTGCGGGTCGCATTGTTCGGGAAGCAGATACGAGTCTGGATTTCTCGTCCTCGAATGCATGAGTCGATCGTCGCGGCCACGCCCTCCAGTGTCAGGACACGGGAACGTTGCGTCAATGACTCGATCCCGTCTTACCTGTACGGAGTACGCCGCTGATACCCGTCACCGGACGGACTCGCAGCGGGCGAGCATCCCGACTTGGCGCGCCGGTCTGCGAGACTCCACCGATGACGACGCTCTACACACCTGAGGTTCACCCCCGTATCGCGCAACGCTTGTCGCAGGAGCCCCCTGAGGGAGCCGATTCCGTCGCTCCGACCGGTCGATTCGCTGGTGTCAACAAGCGGCTCGGCCTCATGATCACCGTTGCAGCCGGCAGCATCAGGTTGGGGCCGGCACCGTTCGGTGCCCTTCACCCAAGACTCTCACCCGTGACGACCTGATGGACCGGCGGATTGAGGGTGCGACCAACGAAGGCAAGCGACGTCTCGTTGTTCTCGACGATCAGGTACGCGCTGTAGCCGCGATAGCTTCATCAACTGACCAGCCTCACTACGCTGCGCGGTGATGCATCCTGCACCAGCGTTGAACAAGGCCTCCTCGATGCACTTTCCAGTGTTGCGATACCGACTCGCACTCTTGCTGTTGATGGTGTTGGCTGCGGCCTGTGGTGGCTCGACCTCGGCCGACGACAGTGCTGCGACCGCACCCTCGTCCGAATCCACGTCGACGGCGCCGACGGTGGCAACGTCTACAACGACGCTGGCCCCGACATCCACAGTCACAACCGCCCCTCCTCTCACAACGACGCTTCCCGACATCGAACTCTCGATCATCGGCGACGAGGAGATCGTCTTCGACTGGACCGTCGACCGATGCGAGGACGACGCCATCCCCGACCTCGCTGTTCGGGCGATCCGCGACGTCGACGACAACGTCCAGCTCTACCTGGGGAACACCAGCGGTTACCGCATGGTGGGGCCCTACCT
>RCMY010001877.1_pt1 | contig 19392 bp, 18 predicted proteins | sample 2041341 | NCBI WGS metagenome assembly RCMY01 (sample SAMN09708234, study PRJNA481090) | Marine sediment metagenome, whole genome shotgun sequencing project. | reverse complement strand
TCAAAGATCTGAGCCGATAGAGGGACTCGAACCCACGACCTGCTGATTACAAATCAGCTGCTCTAGCCAGCTGAGCTACATCGGCTTTTTTTGTTAATTTTTTTCAAAAAAAAATAATCAAAATTCAAATCATTTTCTTCAGAACATTATATAAAAAAACAAACCGCTTTTTCTAACGGTTTGCAAATGTATAAAGTTTTATTTTTTCTACAAAACTTTTTATATATATTTTTGAATATTTTTTTATGCTCTTCTTTTTTCTTTTGTTTTTACTAATTGTCTTCTTAATGAATCTACAGAAACACTAATACCCTCTTCAAAGGTTTTACTTTGTTTTTTTACCACCAAATCATTTCCCGGAACACTAATCTTTACCTCTGAAATTTTATTCTCTTTTTCTCTTGTATTTTGCACTTTTAAAAACACCTCAGCACCAAGAATATTATCGTGGAACTTTTCAAGGGAATTAATCTTATTTTCAATATACTTTACCAATTCTTTGTCTATATTAAAATTAACAGATTGCACAGATACTTTCATAAGTTATTAATTTTTAGTGCTCCTCGGATGAGCATTGTTATACGTTTTTTTTAATTCTTTCAGGTTACTATGTGTGTAAACCTGTGTCGAAGCTAAACTTGAATGCCCGAGCAATTCTTTAACTGAATTCAAATCAGCTCCTTCATTTAATAAATGGGTGGCAAAGGAATGCCGAATAACATGTGGACTTTTTTTAGACTTTAAAGATACTTTACTAAAATAATCATTTATTATTCTATAAACAAGTGTTGGGTATAATTTTTCACCCTTTTTTGTAATAAAAAAACTATCCGATGCAGTATGTATTTTCGCTTTTTGCAATTGATAAGAATGAATGGATTTTAGTACTGAATTTAATAACGGAATTTGTCTTTCTTTATTTCTCTTTCCCAAAACTTTAACAATACTTTGCGACAAATCAATGGAGCTATTTTTCAAACCAATTAATTCCGCTCTTCGCATACCGGTTGTGTAAAATAATTCAATCATTAATTTATTGCGAATCGATTCAAAATCATTCTCTAAATTAAAAAATTGGATAACCTCTTGAATTTCGTTTTCAGAAAACGGTACACTAATTCGCTTTGCAACTTTTAAGGGCTGGTGCTTTCGCAACGGACTTTGATCTATCTGCTTGGCTCTTAATAAAAAATTATAATATGATTTTAATGAACTTATCTTCCGATTGATAGAGCGATTAGACATACTAGCATCAACCAAAGAAACAATCCAACTTCGAATAATACTATATGGCAAAGAATTGATATCTGACTCTTCAAAATTAGAAATGCAAAATTTTTGAAATGACTCTAAATCATTCTTATATGCCGTAATGGTTAAAGGTGAATAATTTTTTTCGTAACTAATATAATCTAAAAATGCGTTGATGCTCAAAATCGATAACTAATTTTTAAATTGTTAGAAAAACAAGAATTGAAAACACAAAGTTTCACAATGTTATTCTCAAAAATACAAAATTAAAAGGCACTCTCTAACTTTTTAACATAAAAAAAATCCCACCGAAGTGGGATCTTAATTTTATCCAAAACTGGATAAATAAATTCTAAAATGGTTATAAAATTTAACCTTTTTCTTCATTAGTTCTAATATTCTGAACATACTGAGCTTTTTGCATTTGCTTACGCTTGTTCACGGAAGGCTTTGTAAATTGCTTGTTCTCACGTAATATCTTCATTGTTTTCGTTCTGTCGAATTTTCTTTTAAAACGCTTTAACGCTCTGTCTATATTTTCTCCATCTTTTACTGGAATTATTAACATAGTTGGGCACCTCCTCTCATATATTCTCCTTTAAATTTTATTTTTAGGGCTGCAAAGATAGAAATTAATTTATTATTAATTAATATTTTGCTACTTTTAATTCAAGGTAAAATTACAACAGCTATGAATAAATTCGTAAAATTCGCAATCGTATTACTTTTAAGTATTTTATTCTTGTTGGTTGGATTTTATCTTTGGGCATCTTCGTCTAAATATAGTATCTCCGAATATGCGAAAATCGAGCAGTTCCAATTTCCATCCAAAATAAATAATGACTCCGTTTTTAGCATCATTACCTATAATATTGGTTATTTAAGCGGAATGACAAATAACTTGGCCATCGAAAAATCAAAACAACTTTTTGATACCAATTTGAATCAAGTTTTAAAATATTTTCAAAAAGAAAACGCAGATATCCTTGCTTTCCAGGAAATTGACTTTGGTTCGACCAGATCTTTCGAAATAAATCAACAAAATAAAATTGCCGAAATTGGTTATAATAATATAGCCCAAACCATCAATTGGGATAAAAATTATGTGCCTTTTCCTGAATTTCCAATTTCAATGCACTTTGGCAAAATACTCTCTGGTCAGTCGATATTAAGCAAGTATCCCATTCTTCTACAAGAAAGAATTCCTTTACAAAGAAATAGCAAAAATCCCTTTTATTACGATGCCTTTTATTTAGATAGATTAGCCCAGATTGTGAAAATAAAGGTGAAAAATCATATATTGGTAGTAATCAATGTGCATTTAGAAGCTTATGATACCGAAACCAGAATTAAGCAAACCAAGAAAATAATCGAACTTTATCATAAATTCAATGATGATTTTCCCACAATTTTATTAGGAGATTTTAATAGTGATATTTCTTATGAAAATGCCAGTATTAAATTGATTATGGAAATTCCTAAAATTGGGAATGCCGTATATACCGACAGTAATCTTGTAAAGACTTTCAGCTCAGATAAACCGACAAAAAGACTGGATTATATTTTTTACAACACCAATTTTATTCAATTTATAGATGGCTCAGTTTTGAATGAATTCGGACAAGCCTCTGACCATTTGCCATTAAAAATGGTGTTCCAAATTAAATTGGATAAGTCATTTCAAATGGAACCTATTTTTTAGTTTAATTCAGGCTCATTTTATAAAGTACCGACGGTAAGCCCTTACTTTCTTCGGCACTTAAGAAATAGGATTTATCTGGATTATAACTCACCCCTTCTACTTGCATCGATCCAGAAATATTTAAATCAATTTTTTGAATTTTACCGTCAAGCGGATTTCTGGTAAAATCACTCAAAACAACTACGAATGCTTTAAAATTATAATACCCTGTCAAAACAATTCTGCCCCTATTTTTATCGTAATCTGCTCCTGTAATCAAACCTTTAACATCGGCAATAGCTAATTTTGAAATTTCATAATCTCCAGCATTTTTAGGAATGGCATATACCGACGTTTTTAAATCTCCCCAATTTTTCGTGAATAAATATAAGTTATCTCCCATTGCAATAACCGCTTCAGCATCAAAATTTGTGGTCATATTACTGTAGGTGAAATCGGTTTGCTCAGCATAACTAAACGTAATTAATTCTGCCGCAACGATATCTTTTGCCAAATAATCTGCTTTTTTTATTTTATAAATAGTCTGGTCTTTTCTCGTATTGGTATTATTGCCAATATCACATAAATAAATATAATTATCATCATGAGCGATATCTTCCATGTCTCTGTTTGTAGCATTTTCGATAAAAACAGTTCTGATAACTTGACCACTTATAGGGTTAACTTCGTAAAGATTCGCTTTATCACCACTGTCATTATGTGTAATTAAGTGACTATCAAAATAAATTAGTCCAGAAGTTTCTTTTATCAAGTCATCCAAGTTTGTGACTTCACTAATGGTGATTTCAATTGTTGTGTTAGGAGGTTCCATATCGGAATCGTTTGAGACACAACCAAAAAGGATTGCCACAAGAAAAATCACTTTATATAAATTAGACAATACCATTTTAATACTAATTTAAACCTTTATCAGTTCTTATTTCTTCCTAATACTTTATCCATGAAAGATCTTTTGTTTTTTTTCTTTTCTTTGCGTTCTGCCTTTCTTACGGCTTTATCAAAGGTAGTGCTTTTCGGTCTAAAAATATCTTCTATAAAAGATTCAAAAGCGGAATCTTCCAAATAATCTTCACAATTTAGGGCATTTTCATATCCTTCCGGTAGTTCTTGAAAAGAGGTAAACAACTGTTTTCTCAAACGACTGTTATTTTGAACCTTGTACAAGGTTTTCGCAACAAGTGGCAATGCCAAGGCACTACCAGAGCCGTTCGCTCCATTATTAAAATGTATACTTGGCAATGATGCACCTACTCGAGTTGCGACAACCAATTTAGGATTATATCCAATAAACCAAGCATCAGCGTAATCTTGTGAAGTACCCGTTTTTCCTGCTAAAGGTAGAGAAACGCCATAGGTGCTTTTCATCGAAGTACCAGTACCTTCTTGTATGGCTTTTTGTAAAATTGCATTCAATAAAATGGTGCTTTCTTCTTTTAAAACTCGATCCTTTGACTGTAATAATTTATTCTGATACAAAACTTTACCTTCTGATGTTTTTATGGCAACGATCATTTTTGGTTCGACAGCATAACCTCCATTGGCAAAACTTGAAAAAGCTTTGGTCATTTCATACAAACTTGCAGTAGTTGTACCTAAAGCAGTTGCGGGTTTGTTGATAATCGTTTGACTGAAGCCTAAATTTTTCCAAGTAGTTTCAAGGGTTTCAAAAGGCACTCGCAGATACAAATTTACTGTTGGAATATTAAGTGATTTCGCCAAAGATGCGGCAATAGAATAATTACCACCAAAAGATTTATCATAGTTCTGTGGCCGCCAATCACTATAATCTGTTAAAACAATAGGGTCATTATCTAAATATTCGCAAGGCTGCGCACCGTTTTCAATTGCCGTTATATATAAAATTGGCTTAAAAGCCGAAGCCGTTTGCCGTTGAGCAAATATCTGATCGTAAGGTTGCGTTCGAAAATCAATACCGCCAATCCATGTTTTAATTGCGCCGGTTTTTGGTTCCATCGCTAAAAAGCCAGCTTGGAGTGTGCTTAAGTTTTCACGTATACTATCTCTTACCGAAATAGAATCAGAATAAAACCCATCCCATGAAAAAAGTTCTCGCTGCTTTTTAATATCGACATCATACGTAAGATTTAATCGTGCTAATTCTTTGGTAACCAAATTGTCTAAACTTTTTTTATAGGATCCTCTTTTGTATTGATTTCGCAATTGTTTTTGCATTTTGCTCAAATGACTTTTAAAAGCATCTAAAGCATAATTTTGCAACTCCAAATTTAGAGTGGTTTCAATAATCAAACCATTTTTATGCATATCAAAAACCGTATCGTATTCTTTGTTTAGGTTTTTTAAAATATCGTCAACTTCTTTTTTAACTTGAACCAAAAAGTAATTTGCCGGACCTTCTGATTCCAAATTGGCATAATCTAATTTTAAAGGTAATTGTTGCAGTGAATCACAAACTTCTTGTGACAAATAATCATATTTAGCCATTTGGTTCAAAACAATATTTCGTCTATTTAAAGCGTGATCGGGATATAATCTCGGATTATAATACGTGTTTGCTTTTAACATTCCGATTAAAATCGCCGACTCTTCAATGGTTAATTTTTTAACGCTTTTATTAAAAAAACGTCTGGAGGCAGATTCAATTCCCAACACATTTTCACCAAATGGAACCGTGTTCAAATACAAGGTTAAAATACCTTCTTTGCTATATATTTTTTCTAAGCGATTGGCTAGAATTATTTCCTTAACTTTATTCACTGGAATAGTCAAAGGTCCGTAGTTACGGCGACCATACATATTTTTTGCCAATTGTTGCGTAATCGTACTACCACCGCCTGAACTCTTTTTTTGCAGTAAAATAGTTTTAAGGAGAACTCGAAATAGGCTTCGAGAATCAATTCCTTCATGTTCAAAATATCGTGCATCTTCGGTTGCAACCAAAGCGTCAACTAGATAAGTTGGTAACTGATTATAGTGGATATTAGTCCTATTTTCGGCAAAAAACTTTCCAATTAAATTTCCGTTATCCGATAAGACCAAAGAAGCAGTTTCATTTTTAAACTCTTTAAGTTCTTTCTCGGTATAAAGATGCCCGAAAACACCATAGTAAACTCCAGCAAAAAATAATCCGAAAACTACTATTGCCAATAGAGATAATTTCAATAAAAATTTTAAACTTTTTTTTAGCATGTTTTTGATAATTGCAAAACTACTATTGCATTAATTTTTCATCACAACTAATGTTGCGACATAGCCGGTAAGTATATTCCATTCTTTCGAAGCCAATAGATTGCCTTTTCCATCAAAAACTTGAAATTCAGCAGTATTTGGGCCAGAAGTTCCTTGATTTAATGCCTGAATATCAATCCGGTTAAAACCGTCATTCAAATCAATATCAATCGTATAATAGCCTGCCTTTAGTACTATATTTGATCTGATAATTTGGTTATTTACAGAAACCCGAACTCTATCTCCGTCGACATAACTGTGATCTCTACATTCAATTCGAACTCTTTTCGTATCTGTTTCGATTCTACCAAGCTCAAGTTGAGTGGTAATTTTAACTTGGCTCACATCTTGACCGTTCCAATATTTTTTCACTAAAACATCATCCTCTACTTTTGCTTTTTGCAGCATACCTCGGGTAACTTCTTTTTCTTTAACGCTATATTTCGGAAAATTACTTGCTACATCATTTAAAGAACCAAAACGTGTTATAGTTTCTATTTTTTTCTCAAGAAAGGCTGGTGTTTTCAGATTTAAATTCTGTACTTCACTTTGCTGCTCGGGTTGGTAGGCAAAAAAATCTGTTTTTACCACTCCGGAATCATCCAATTGGGCCAACAATTTTGAGGAAATCACGAATAGTAATAAAAAAATAATTTTTACCCGCATAGAATCAAATGATTTAAGTTTTTTAACCGGCGCAAATTACAAATTAAACTAATGAATTATATTAAAATTATATTAAAAGGACAAGTCAAATTAATATAAAAAAAACCATCTTTTCAGACGGTTTTTAATTGGATATGAAATTACCATTCTAAAAAATTCAATTATTTTCTGTACGTCTTTGAATTTTTTTAATGGCATTTTCAATAGATTTTTCAGGTTCAATCACGTTATATTCACCCCAGAATTCCGGATCAGAAAAACCAGAAGCTTCATCGTTTAAAATAACGTTAGTTCGCATTCTCTCTTTACCTTTGAGAAAATCTTTATCCGCATTTATTTCCCAATCGGTAATCGCCATTTCGCTAGTTACGTTATATAAAGAATTGAATAATTTTTTTGTCCAATTAATTTTAAATGACAATTCGATTCGACTATAACCATAATACCATTTACCATCTTTTACCCGATAATCAACTCTAAAATTGGCAACTTCAGGAGTTACATCTGCTTTTGCAGGTTTTTTCTTTACAAAATATCTGGTCGCTTTTCTTTTATCACTCAAATCCAAACTAAAAATTGCTTTACTCAATGCAAATGAAGATGCATCGATATACAATTTCCCGTAAAAAAGAGGCTCCTCCATATTTGGATAGCCTTTAAAATCAAGCACATAAGCTAATCTATTGTCAATATTAATCGCCTTGTCGAAAGTAAATTTATAGGTAGTAAAAATTTCCTCATTAAAAAATATCTTTTCATTTTTCATCAAATCCATGTGTAAGGTGTTGTACGGACCTCCTTGTAATTTAATCACCAAAGTATCAACTTTGCGATAATCTGTACTCTTTCTTGCCTTATTCAATTTAATCGTTTCTATGCCTGTAGAAGAATATGGACGCTTATAAATATCAACAACGGCCTCTGATAAAGAAGCATAGGTTTTTCTTTTCTTTATGGATTCCCTGTAAAAGGCTTTCATAATAACAGGATCTTGAAAATAATTATTTTGCTTATTAGACATCAATTTCTTGATAATCGCATTCGGATCTGCTGAAACAACATTCACTTCTGGAAGTTTCTCCAAAGATTCTACTAATTTGATAGCTGTATTTTCTGCCTTAAAACTAGATAAAGGCAAAATGGCATTCGCATATCCAAGATAAGAAATCGTGACACTTTTATCCAAATCGGCCGTTGGTACTTTTAACACAAATTCACCATCAACATTTGTTATAGTAGAAATATTTGTGTTGTTCACCAAAATTGCGGCAAATTCTAAAGGGTTTTTGTTTTTTGAATCAACAACTGACCCTTTGAATTGTGCATAATCTGCGCTTTCTGTTTCTTGAGCAAAACCTTTTGGCACAGTTGCAATCAAGAGTATTAAAAACAAGTAAAATAGCTTATTATTTTTCTGGATGAAATTTGATTTTTTTTTCATTTTAAACGCATTTTAGTAGTCATAAATCACTTCACAAGATACTGATTTTTCGCATCAAATAAAAATCTGTGAAATGTTACAATTCGTTTAATTTTATAGCAAATAATGTGCGACAAGGTATGTTTTGAATCAATATTAATTCAATTTATGAATAATTGGATTGAATGCTTTGGAAGCTATTAAAACTTTATCACCAACATGTAAGTTCTTTGCTTCTTCAATTTCAGAGACCACTTTCACAACATCTTTACCAATGAGAACGGTAATAATAAAAATAAAATCTTGCTGTTTCATCGCTAAAATTTCGCCGGTAAACTGAAATTTTCCACTTACTTCGTGATGCGTGAAAACATCAATTGGCAAACCTGAATTGATAATTTTTCCATGATCAATTTCTACTAAATAATCCGACATTTTAATAATTTCAGAAACATCATGACTAATTAATATAGTATGTAATCCGTATTCGCGATGCACTTTTATCACATATTGTTGTAATTTTAAGCGCATTTGATGATCTAATGCAGACAATGGCTCATCAAGCAATAAAATTTCAGGCTTTCGAACTAAGGCTCTTGCCAAAGCCACACGCTGCTTTTGCCCTCCAGATAGAGTTTCCGGTTTTCTATATTGTAAATCCCCCAAGTCGATTATTTCTATCAAATCTTCCACCACCTTTTTGCTTTGATTTTTCGACAAAGCATATTGCAAATTTTCTTTTACTGACATGTTTGGAAACAATGCATATTCTTGAAAAACAAAGCCAATATTTCTTTGCTGTGGTGTGAGATTTATGCCTTTTTCGCTATCGAGCCAAACTCGATCATTTACCTTTAAAAAACCTTTTTCAGGAGTAACTAACCCCGCAATAATTCGCAATAATGTAGTTTTTCCTGCACCGGACTTACCATAAAGAGTAATTAATTTCTTGTCTTCTACATCAAATTTGACCTGCAAAAGCATGTCTCCTGAAGCAGATTGCAACATTTTTTGTGCAGAAAATTCTATCATTTTATAGCTTTTTTTAAATAACCTCCATTCACTAAATAAACCAATAAAAGAATGGCAAAAGTAATGGCAAATAAAATTAGAGAATAGGTATTTGCCGCATCATAATTTAAAGATTCGACCTCGTCATAAATTGCGATAGAGGCAACTTTTGTTTTATCCGGAATATTTCCTCCAATCATTAAAACTACCCCAAATTCCCCAATCGTATGTGCAAATGCAAGTACAATTCCGGTAAGTAACGAAGGTTTGATATTAGGTAATAAAACTTTATATAATGTTTTTGTTTTTGATTTTCCTAAAACATAAGAAGCTTCTTTCAATGAAGCTGATAAATTAGCGAAACCCGATTGAATTGGATGTACCATAAACGGTAAACTATAAACGATCGAAGCAATAATCAAACCTTCAAAAGAAAACACCAATCGCAATCCTAAATTTTGATCTAACCAATTACCAAAAGCATTTGACGGACTAAAAGCCACAAGCATATAAAACCCTAATACTGTGGGAGGTAAAACCAAAGGCATACTCACCAAAGTTTCAAAAATCGGTTTGATTTTAGACTTCGTGTAAGCAAGCCAATACGCCAATGGAATGGAAATTACCAACAATAAAAGCGTTGTGATTAATGCTAGTTTAAAGGTTAATATTAGCGGACTCCAATCTATCATTTCGACAACATTAATTCATTGGTTTTAATCATAGCAATTGCTTCTTTGCCAACCTCCAACTCCAGTTGATTAACGGCGTTTGTTGTAATAATAGAAGTAATTTTTCCTATAGTAGAATTTAAAACTACTTTACTCAATAAGTTATCTGATTCTATCGAAAAAATTGTTCCCGGAATACGATTTTGCAAACTTATAGGGTGAATTTTCCCTATCGCCATGATAACTTCTGTCTCTTTAAAAATAACTTTTACTGGATGCTCTAACTGTAAATAAGAAGATGTTTTTGGCGTATCAATAACTATCGAAGAAAATCGAAATTCACCCACCTGAATAGATACCAACGAAAGTTCTCCGTTTACCTTTACACCACTAATTTTCCCTTTTAATACATTCATTCGTTCGGTACTGAATAGCCAAATTTATTCAAAATTTCTTTACCATTTTTTGAAAACAGGAAAACTTGAAAATTTTGGGCTTCGTTTCTTTTGATATCTCTATTATTTAAAATCACAATGCCTTGTGCAATAGGCGTATATAAATTTTCATCAATTTCTTGCCAATTCCCTTTGCCTCGCATATTTTTCGACATTACAACCGATTTCGCCGTAAAACCAATCTCTGCGACTTTTGAAAGAATAAATTGATTGGTTTGAGAAACACTCTCACCAAAAACAAATTTATGTTTTAAAGAATTTTCTAGTTTGTATTTTGTTAAAACCTCCATTGTCGCAATTCCGTATGGAGCTGTTTTCGGATTTGGAACGGCGATATGTTTGATTTTCTCCTCTTTTAACAACGCTAAGGAGGGATGCAAATCTTCGTGCATGCTCAATAAGATTAATTTTCCAAAAGCGTAAATCTTTGGTTCACCAAGCGTAAATTCGCTTTCAAACAATTCTTCAGGATATTTCATATCTGCTGAAACGAAAATATCAAATGGAGCTCCTTCTTTGATCTGCACAGTTAATTTACCCGAAGATCCTGTTATTACCTCACAATTTATTCCTGTTTCTTGGGTAAAAACCTGTGCCAATTCCTCCATTGCAAATTGCATGTTTGCTGCTGTGGCGATGGTTAATTTTTCCTCTTTCGAGGAATTGCATCCGTGTAAAACGAACATAAAAAACCCTAAATAAATAATTCGGATAGGCATCTGGTATAATTTATAACAAAAAAAATGCTTTTGAATGTTCGCTAGAAAATCTTTCTTTGGTTTTTGCAATAGATAATTATGTAAAATTAATGAATTATAATTGGTGCTGAAAATTGTTTATTCTTTAATATATTCTTTTTTAAACCTTTCAATGGAATAAGTAAAAAATCATGTATGTTCGCATACATGATTTTTTATCTTAAATACTTTTACCTAATAATTGATAAAATTATTTTGTCATTAACAATCCAAAAAAACTAACTATTCCGTTTCCTCTTCTTTCGTTTTTGGAGTCTTTTTCGGTTTAGTTTCCGCCGTAACATCTTGAATTTCTTTTCCTTTTAAATAATCTGGCAACTGCATTCCTGCCATATTGAACATTTCTTGCAATGGAGGAACCGATTTATACATACCCGAAATAAAGTTAGAAGTCGAAGTTTTACCATCTTTAGAATTGCCATTTTCCCAAACGGTAATTTTATCAATTTTAATATTTTTAATGGCTTCGGCTTGAGTTCTTACCAATTCTGGTAATTTATCTGCTACCAATAATAAAACAGCATCTTTTGAATTATTGCCTGCAGCTTTTACAATTTGCTCTAAACCAAGTGCTTGTTTGGTTAAGATTTCATACATCCCTTTTGCTTCTGCTTCTTTTTTCATGAAGATGGCATCGGCTTCCCCTTTTGCAATTCTTCTTATTTGTTCTGCTTCCGCTTCAGCGTCAATTTCAATTTTACGTTTGTCAATTTGAGCCGGAACAATAATATCCGCTCCTTGTTCGGCTTCTTTTCGTTTTGCTCTGGCATCTTCTGCAATTCTTTCGGCTGCATAGGCTTCTTCTAAAGCTTTTGCGGCTTGTACTTTTTCTGCGGCGTTCGCAATTCTTTCGGCTTCTGCTTCTCGAGATCTTCTTGCAGCATCTGAATTAGCAATTTGAATTTTGGCAGTATTCTCTCCTTCCACGGCATGTGCATTCGCTGCAGCCACCTGAATTCGTTGATCTTGTACAGCTTGTGCTTGGCCGATTGCTCCGTCTCTGTCTTTTTGAGCCACCGTGATTTTTGCATCATTGATTGCTTTTGCAGCCGCTTCTTTTCCTAAAGCTTCAATATATCCTGATTCGTCGTGAATATCGGTAATGTTTACGTTGATAAGTTTTAAACCCACCTTTTTCAATTCCGCTTCGACACTATGCGTGATATGCGATAAAAATATATCTCTATCCGTATTAATTTCTTCAATATCCATTGATGCTACGACCAAACGCAATTGTCCGAAAATAATCTCTTGGGCTAATTCTTTTACGGCATCCAAAGGCAAACCTAACAAACGTTCGGCTGCATTTTGCATGATGCTAGGTTCGGTAGAAATACCAATAGTAAAACGAGAAGGAACATTTACCCGTATATTTTGCTTACTCAAGGCATTGATTAAGTTAACTTCAATAGAAATAGGTGTTAAATCTAAAAACTCATAATCTTGAATGATAGGCCAAATAAATGCGGCACCACCATGAATACATTTTGCAGAACCCTCACCTCCGGTTTTACCGTAAATAACAAGAATCTGATCGGAAGGACAGCGTTTGTACCTTCGAAACATGGAAAACAGAAATACAACAAAAATTAAAAGAATGGCACCGATTAGATAAACACTGGTTGCGCCAAATTGCAAAGGAATTAGTAAGGTATTCATAAATTTATTTATTTAGATATTTTTTCAACAAGTAATATTTCAGAACTGACAATTTTAACAACTTTAACCATAGAATTAGTTTTCAACTCTTGTTCTTCATCGGTAATTGCATCCAATTCACGCAAGCTTCCTTGCACGTTGATTTGCACTTTACCTATTTTTGATCTTTGCGCACCAATCGGCAAATAAACCTCGCCGATTACTCCAATCGCATTTTTTATCTTTAATGTACCCGATTGTGCCATTTTATGCATCCAAAAGAAAAGCATTGTGGTAAGAATCATCATCGCCAGACCAGCAATAGTTGAAATAACAATCGTTGCCTGAGTAGACATATCATTATTTATACAAACAACCCCTGTCCATCCGAAAATCGTAAAAAAGGCTATAACATTTTTAAAGGTAAAAAACTGAAAACCCACACCTCCATCATCTGCTTCAAATTCGGTCGCATCAGCTTCCATATCGGCATCACCACCAATAAAAGTTAAAATAAAAATGACTACAAATATAGCGGAACCAATAAGTGCTATTATCCAATAGGTCTGTTCCAGAGTGGTCATACCTGCTAAAAAATCTTCCATGAATCACAGTTTTAAGTGGTGCTCCAATATACAAAATCCTCTACGTAATTGAGATCAAAAAAATCAAAAAATTACTGATAATTTCATTTTGTTTTAAAAAATAAAATTAGACTAGGTATCTAAAAATAAAAAATCCAGTCCGAAATATTGTTATCAGACTGGATTCAAACGTTATATGTTAATTCTATAATTAATTTTCTTTTTGAGGAGCCATAAATTTATATACCAAACCGGCCAAAAATGCATCTGCAATTGGAGCTACCCAAAACAACCTTAATTGATCTAAAGTCCAGTCGCCAACAAAGACAGCTTGACGAGAACTTATCGCAGGATTAACGGAAGTATTCGTTACCGAAATACTAATTAGGTGAATTAAAGTTAAAGCCAAACCAATTGCAGCAAAGCCATCAATTAAACTAAATGTTTCGATACCACTTGCAATCAAGTACAAAATAGCTGCACCTAAGAAACCGCCTAAATCTTGGGCAACGATATAACTCGATAATTTTTGGTTACAAAACGACCTCCAGCCTAGAGTCCGATAGAAACGGCTGGATTAAAATGACCTCCAGCGATAGGACCAAAACATAAGATCTCGTAAGAACCATCAAACCAAAGGCTAGTGTAACCCCATAAAACCGATGCCTAATTCAGGAATTTCTGCTGCTAAAACAGCATTTCCACAATCACCAAGCACGAATCAAAAAGTGCCAATAAATTCAGCTAGTATTTTTTTTTATAATCTTCTAAATTTAAATTTCTATAGATTTTAAAACCTGTGATTCGTTAAAAAGTCTTATGAAGATATATGCAGTTCAAAGTAAGTCAATGTTCTTTACAAAAAAAATTATAAATCACCCACGAAATAAGAAGCAATACAAGAAACTCTTTTTTCTTCAAACATGTTTAAAAGATAATTTGCAAAGTTCTTTGCCTCACCGGAATGTTCTAAAACCGCAATATCAATAACTATCGTAGTAATTAAAGAATAATCTATTATGAAGAAGCCCAATTGGTATGAAAAAATTGATCTTCTGCCCTATCTTTTCGTTGATAGGTGTGTGCACCAAATAAATCTCGTTGCGCTTGTATTAAATTTGCTGGCAAACTCTTCGTTGTCATGGCAATCCAATAGTCATAAGAAGTATAAAAACATGGTATTGAAACTCTATTATCTAAACCGTTTTGAATAACACTAACAACATCATTTTCAGAACTAGTTAATGCATAAAACATGTTTTTATCTTCTAAGAGCTCTCCTAAATCTCTTAAAATACCAATAGAAGCAGCCATTAGTTTTGATTTGATGATACAACCTTCTGTCCAGATTCTAGCAATTTGACAAACTTTTAAATCCCAATTATAGGTGTCAGAAGCTTGCTGCATTAAATCGAATCCTTGATGATGATTAATAATTCTTCCAAAGCGATACGCGTTCTTTAAAGCTGACACATCCAACTTTATTTTTTTTTGTCCGTTTTTAGATAGCCTTTCGGATAATTGTATTCTTCTTTCTTTAAAAGCTGAAATATATCTTGCAAATACTGCCGATGACATCATTGTGCTTGCAACGCCTAAATCGAAAGCGGCTTTACTCGACCAAGATCCGGTACCTTTATTACCGGCTTTATCTAAAATAAGATCTAGAAGATAGGCATCTCCTTCTTTTTTTTGTAAAATCTCCACGGTAATACCTAACAGATAACTCGACAAATCACCCTGATTCCATTCCGCTAAAAGTGCGGCAATTTCATCGTAATTCATGCTTAAAGTAAGTAAGGAAAACACTTCGGTCAACAACTGCATTTCTGCATATTCCATACCGTTGTGAACCATTTTTACAAAATGACCCGCACCATCCGGACCAACATACACACAACATGGGTTATCAAATGAATTCTTCGCAGCAATCGATTCTAAAACAGGAGCAACCTCCTTATAGCTGGATAGACTACCTCCAGGCATTATAGATGGACCTTTTCGAGCGCCTTCTTCTCCTCCTGATATACCACAACCTATAAATTGAATCCCTTTTTCGGCTAGAAAATCTCCTCGCCTTTTGGTATCTAAATAATGTGAATTTCCGCCGTCAATAATAATATCATTAGCCTCTAAAAGAGGTAAAAGTTGCTCTATAACCAAATCAATTGTTTTGCCAGCTTTGATCATTAAAAGCATTTTTCGAGGTCGTTCTAACGAAGTAATGAAACGAGGCAGATCTGAATAGCCTTTTAGGTTTTTAAAGTTTTCATTTTCATGGATGAAATTATCTACTATTTCATTTTCACCTTCCTCTTTTCGATTGTAAACCGATAAAGAAAAGCCTTTTTCTGCAATGTTTAAGGCAAGACTTTTGCCCATCACACCAAGTCCAATAACACCAAAAAAAGATTTACGCATAAGGGTATAATTTTGATAATATCGATTCTACTATTTTATGTGGAGTCGCTAAGATACTAACTTTTATTCCATAATTAGGCTCCTCAAGGGCCTCAAATTGCGATTGCAACAAATTAGATTTCATGTAATGATAACCTCTTTTTTCCATTCTTTCGGCAATTACATCATACGATCCAGATAGATAAACCCACCGAACCTTGGGCACTTTTGACATTAAAATTTGACGATACTCTTCTTTCAAAGCAGAACATGAAAGAACAGCACCTCCATTTTTTTCCCAATCTGTCATTTTGTTTGCCAAATCGGATAGCCAAGGGTATCGATCTTCATCTGTTAATGGAATTCCTTTTTTCATTTTATCGATATTTACTTTCGGATGAAAATCATCGGCATCAAAATATGGAATCTCTAATTTATCTGCTAACAATTTACCAATTGTTGTTTTTCCACATCCGCTAACTCCCATAGTTATGATCATAAAAATATACTTTAAAATTATATTATTCTAGAATAGTAAATGACCCTTTTAATCCAGAGGCTGAATTTGATCCTACCCAAATATTAAAATCCCCTGGTTCCACTTTGTACTCCATTTTATTATTGACAAATTTCAAATCTTCCGTAGTAATCGTAAAAACTACTTCTTCCTTTTTCCCTTTTTTTAAGCTTATTCTTTGAAAGCTTTTTAATTCTTTGACCGGTCTTGTAATGCTGCCAACAATATCTTGAATATACAATTGTACCACTTCTTGCCCGTCTCGTTTACCTGTATTTGTAACGGTAATTTTTACTTCTAAAGTATCCTCAAGCCCTAAATTATTTTTTGATAGTTTCAAATTATCATACTCAAAATTTGTATATGAAAGTCCGTAACCAAAAGGATAAAAAGGTTCAAAACCTGCATCGAGGTAATGTGATGAATTGCCTAAAGAACTCTGCCAAGCCTCTATAGGAATATTATCCATTTGCACAAAAGACTCTTTGTTCGCAGGTCTTCCGGTATTTTTATGATTATAAAATAAAGGTAGCTGTCCTGAAGTTTTTGGCCAAGTTACTGGCAGTCTTCCTCCAGGTTCTTGAACTCCATAAATAATTTCGTATAACGCCGAGCCTCCCATTGTGCCAGGATGCCAAGCCATTAAAACTGCGGCAACATCGTCAATAATATTAGGAATGGTAATCGGTCTTCCGGCCATGATAATTAAGACAATTGGTTTGCCAGTTTTTGCTAATTCTTTAATTAATTGCTCTTGTTCTCCTGGCAAACTGATATCAGCTCTACTATGTGCTTCTCCCGAAAGGATTGCTTCTTCCCCTCCAAAAAACAAAATTACATCTGAAGATTTTGCTACTTTAATTGCTTCTGCAAAACCTTTTGTAGATTTATCACGGCTATAAGTTAATCCTGGAGCGAATTGTAATGAAACTTTATTATCGGTAAAAGATTTCAATGGTGTTACTGTATGCTCTTTTTCGAAATCAAAAGTCCATGTTCCCAATTGCTCTCTTATGGCATCGGCGAGTGGCCCAATAATGGCAACTTTAGTGTTTTTGTTTAATGGTAAAACTGAATTATTCTTTAAAAGTACAGTGCTTTTTATAGCAGCTTGTTTTGCTTTTTCCAAATGCTCTTTAGCATAAAATTCACCCGGATGATTCACTAATCTATACGGCTTTTCAAATAAGTTCATTCTAAATTTAATACGAAGAATATTTTTAACAAAAGCATCCAATTGCGCTTCTGTAAATTTACCCTCTTGCATTAATTCTTTTAAGTGCTTTTCATAAGATTGACTTGTCATTTCCATATCCAAGCCTGCATTTGCAGCTAATTGAGCAGCTTGTTTTTCATTTTTTGCAAAACCATGTGGTATCATTTCGGTAACAGAATTCCAATCACTTACTACGAAACCATCAAATTTCATCTCATCACGCAGCAAGTCTTTCAACAAAAATTCATTCCCCGAGGCAGGCACTCCATTTAACTCATTAAATGAAGTCATAATTGTTGGTGCTCCCGCATCAATCGCTGCTTGAAATGGTTTTAAATATACATTTCGCAGAAGAGACTCATTGATAATTGCGGTATTGTAATCTCTTCCACCTAAAGCGGCACCATAACCAAGAAAATGTTTTACACACGCCGCCATTCCAGTAGGATCATCTAATCCTTTTCCTTGAAAACCCTCTACGTAAGCTTTTGCCATAATAGATGCTAAATAAGGGTCTTCGCCTGGTGACTCTGCAATTCTTCCCCAACGGCTATCTATTGCAATGTCAACCATCGGTGCGAAAGTCCATCGTATACCAATGGAAGACGCTTCAAAGGCAGAAACTCGTGCTGCATTTTTTGCAGTTTCCGAATCCCATGAAGCAGCCAATCCCAACGGAATTGGAAAAATGGTTTTAAAGCCATGAATTACATCTCTTGAAAAAATAAGAGGAATGCCTAATGGACTTTCTTCTACAGCAATTTTTTGTAACTCATCAACATACTCAGGTTTCATAACGTTTAAAAAAGCTCCTATTTCACCTCTCCGTACCGCATCTTTTAACTCTTGAGGTAATGCCCCTTTTACTCTACTTGAAGTACCTCTTAACGCTGTTTGTCCGATTTTTTGCTCTAAAGTCATTTTGGAAACGAGAGAATCAATCTGCAATTCAAAATTCTTTTTCTCTTGGGCAATGGCATAATTCAGGCTACTGAAAAAAGAAATAACGATAAAAAGAAGATTAGTGATTTTTTTCATGAAATATTTTTTTCTAAATGAGTTTGTGAAATTATCGTTTTGACACTCTTCTTTTAAATATTATTTTATCAAATTCGTATGTTATTTTTACATATTAATTAGTTTCTAAAAACTTTAGTATTGTATTTGAAAATTGTTCGCTTTTATAAGTGTTGTTATGATCTCCCGAAATAATTTTTAAAGTACTGTTTGGAATTGCTTGCTTTAATTCTTCCGGATCTCCGTTATCTTTATCTAAATCTCCAGCAATAATTAAAGTTTTCGCTGTTATTTTTTGCAATTCCTCGACAGAGGTAACCGGCTGATAATCTTGTAAAAAACCTAAGATTTGAAAATCAGCATTAATAGATTTTGCATAATCAACGGCTCCCAATGTTTCGGAAGTCAGTTCTACTCTACCTGAAAAAGCATCCGCAAACAAAATTCTTCTATCCCAATTTGGATTTGTAAAATCTAGTCCCATTCCGCCAAGAACAGCTTTTTTAATTCGAAAATCTTGGCTTAGTAATTTCGCCAGAACAATCGAACCTCTTGAATATCCAATAGCGGCATAACTATATAATTTCAAATGGTCTGCTAAAAGACTTAGATCCTTTATTTCTGCATCATTTGCATAGGATTCCGGTATTTTCGGTTTATCTGAATTTCCATTTCCTCGCAAATCGGGTATTATAACACGATAGCCACTTTGTAACAAATCGTTTTTAAAAACCTCATTATCCCAAGAACTTCCGTTAGAAATAAAGCCGTGAATCAAAATAACGGGAGATCCTTTTCCTTCATCTGTATAGGCTATTTTCACTCCATCAAAGCTTTTAAAATAATGGATATTTTTATCGGCTTGACCGAAAAAAAGAA
>RCMY010001876.1_pt1 | contig 19399 bp, 13 predicted proteins | sample 2041341 | NCBI WGS metagenome assembly RCMY01 (sample SAMN09708234, study PRJNA481090) | Marine sediment metagenome, whole genome shotgun sequencing project. | reverse complement strand
AACAGTGATTGACGGGGCTGTTGTTGTATAAATCTAAACCGTCGACGTTGCTGCACTGCAGCAGGTGTAAACCAAAGCTATGCTGCAGGCGCTGATCAATTAAGCGTTGCTCGGCGGCCAAAAAACTCGCGCCGACTTCGGACGAAAGCCAGCGCACTGCGCTTTGTTGCTCCTGATCTAAAGTGTTCACGGCACCACGCCTCTGGTCGCTTTGAGGCTGTGCATGGTACCCAATACTGACGCTTGCTGCACTAGTGTAGTGACTTCTATTAAGCATTCTGCGCGATAAGCAGCGGCAAAGACTAAGCTAAAGTCAGCCGAGAAGACCAAAGATTCACCAAAAAAGCAATTGCAGATAATTTTGCGAACGGTGAGAATGTTCCCGCGTAAGTTTTGCCAGTTGAGTGCGCTGCCAGCAACCGTGCTAATAATCGAGTACGGTGCTGGAATAATAATCTCCTAGCCTTCCTGCTGGCTCTAACTACACTCTAAACATTGCCTCCTGTTAATGCCACCCTGATCACGTGGCAGGGGTTTTTCTGCGAATTGCTTTTATAGTTTTGCCACAAATTATGTATAAAAACAAAATTTTGCCGATACTTTCTCTATCACTTATAAGCTTTATTAATGGATGCGCGCAGCCTTCATTACGCTCTGTGGAGAAAGCCGACTCCACGCCCTTGGACCAGCCACAGTTGTTGGCCGCCCAACGATCCGGCGCTGCAGGCGCAAATCTCGTGATCGTGCCGCTGCGCTGCGCGCCGGAGTCTGAACCCGAAAACCAGTGGCTGACCGCTGTCGATACAGCAGTTCAATTTCTGCCAGCAGCATCGACTTACGCAAATATTTGGGACCGCATCCGCTCCGGCTACGCTATTCCTGAGGTAGACAACAAGCGTGTGCAGCGCAAAATTGATTGGTACAAACGTCATCCACGTCACCTGGAACGCGTAACCGAGCGCGCTCAGCGCTACGTTTATCATGTCGTAGAATCAATTAATAAAGCTGGCTTACCGATGGAGCTGGCGTTGCTTCCTATTGTTGAGAGCGCCTACGACCCATTTGCCTATAGCCATGGCCGCGCTGCTGGCATGTGGCAGTTTATCGCCAGCACTGGGCTACATTTTGGCTTACAGAAAAACTGGTGGTACGACGGTCGTCGCGACATTAGCGCGTCGACCGACGCGGCACTAAGCTACCTCTATCATCTCTACCAGGAGCTTGACGAAGACTGGCTGTTGGCTCTGGCGGCCTACAATGCCGGCGAAGGTAATGTGAAACGCGCAATTCAGCGTAACCGCAAAGCAGGCAGGCCCACCGACTTCTGGAATCTGAATTTACCACGTGAAACCAGCGCCTATGTACCGAAGCTGTTGGCGGTTGCCCGGCTCATAAAGCAGCCTACGCTTTATAACGTAAAACTGGCCAATGTGCCCGATGCGCCCTATTTTGAATCCGTCGACGTCGGCACACAAATTGATTTAGCGCAGGCTGCCAAGCTGGCCGGCATAGGAAAAGAGGAGCTGCATCTTCTCAACCCGGGTTTTAATCGCTGGGCTACTGCACCCGAAGGACCGCACCAGCTGCTGCTGCCGGTCGCAAACATCGGGCATTTTCGCAGTGCGATGGCGAAACTGGATGCAAACGCGCGGCTGCCGTGGCATCACTATAAAATTAAGCGTGGCGATTCGTTAGGCAAAATAGCCGCGCAGCATGGCACCACCACCAACATGTTGCGCAACGCTAATAATCTACAACACGATGTAATCCATGCTGACAACACCTTGCTGGTGCCCGCCACGCGAATTGCAGACGCTACCGCCACCAACACGGGCCAAGTGGACCTCGAAGCTACGTTTAAGTTTTCCCGCGGCGCATCGCGCACAAACTATCAAGTAAAACCTGGCGATAGCCTATGGAAGATCGGGCAGCAGTTTCACGTTTCCACACGCGACCTGGCGAGCTGGAACCGCATGACACCCGACGATTCGCTGCATATAGGTCGACACATGACCATATGGAACAAAAGCCCCAATCTCGCCGCTACGGTCAACACCAACATGGTCCGCAAAGTGGGATATCGCGTTCGCTCCGGTGACTCACTCTACCAAATAGCGCAGCGCTTTAGCATTAACAGTGATGATATTGCTCGCTGGAACGCGCTTGGAAAGGATGCGTTTCTACGGCCAGGGCAGGCACTTACCCTGTACATCGATTTGCGCAACGCAATTTGAAAACTGCTCCACGATTTTTCGCGGATCAGCTGTTGATAAAACCGAAATATATTGCAGGAAACCCTTCAGTTGCTTTAAATATACTCCGTTAACACACTAGTCTGCTCGCATAACCAACAAATTGATTGCCTGCTAGGCGTTTTTGTAAGGAATTCGTCAGCGAATGTCAGTAATTGGAACAATAAACGTTTACATGCTAATGCTTCGAGTGTATCTTTCTTTCCTGCAACCTTTTATCTAAAAGTAAAGCAATCCTAGACCAATGGAGTAGAAAAATGAAGAAATTAGCAATGAGCGTCGTGGGGATGGCGTTTGCCGCAATCGCAACGAATGCTTTGGCGATCACCGAGGAGTTGGGTGTCATCCCAATGGACGGCGACTTCGAAGTCGTAAGTTTTGGTAATTTCGTGGAAAACGAAAGCGAAGATGGTACTGGAACTACTTTCACCGACAGATTTAACTTTACCATCGCAGACGAGATTACAGCGACTGATATCTCAGTTATTCGCCTGCCGTTAACCCAGAGAGGGATGGAAATACTGTTATTTGACGAGTTCCGAACTACGCTGATAAATGGCGTCGACACAGTACTGTTTGACTCCGATGGCCAGTCTGGCGACCTGTCACTGGCACCCGGAGATTACACCATTCAAGTCAGCGGCCGCGCGATAGGCGTTGCTGGTGGCTTGTACCAGGGAGCTATCGTGGTTTCCACGATTCCAATTCCGGCGGCCGGTCTGCTGTTCTTCAGCGGTATGGCAGCTCTTGGTCTGGTTCGCTCAAGACGTGCTCGCGCTTAGTCAAGACGACTAGTTCGAACGAAAAGCGCCCCTCGGGGCGCTTTTTTTATGCACTAAATTCAGACCGGTGTATCGAGCGTGCTGATAGCCCATCCGTTTAATTGTGTTTAATTTTCCCGAGTGCGCAACAATCCATTAAAAAACCGAGCCACCTCGACGCTCGCCGGCCCGCAGTACTGCCGACCAAACAAGCTGCCATGCGCCGACGGCTCAATATTGAGTTCCACCGTCTCGGCACCCGCCTGGAGAGCGACTTGCACAAAGCCAGCAGCCGGATACACATTGCCCGAAGTACCAATCGCAACAAAGATATCGCAACTTGCTAGTGCCGCGTAGATTTCATCCATCGCAAACGGCATCTCGCCAAACCAGACAATGTTGGGCCGCAAAGTGCCTTCGGCGCTGCAATGGCCGCAAACCTGATTGGCCTCAATATCGCCGCTTACATCGCTAACGACGTTGCAGCGCGTACAGCGCATTTTTAGCAGTTCGCCGTGCATATGCACGACACGCTTGCTAGTCGCTTGCTCATGCAGATTATCGACGTTTTGTGTGACCAGCAAAAAACGTCCGTCCCAGTCTTTTTCAAAGTTAGCCAGTGCAATATGCCCTGCATTAGGCTCTACCCCGCCGTGTAACAACTGGCGCCGTCGAGCATTATAAAATTGCTGCACCAGCGCAGGATTGTTTGCAAACCCCTCCGGTGACGCAACGTCCTCGACTCTGTGCTTTTCCCATAGCCCATCGGCGGCGCGAAAAGTTTCAATACCCGATTCGGCCGATATACCGGCACCCGTAAGCACCACTACAGATGGCATGTGCAGCACGGCATTAACCTCCTTCATTTAGATGCAGTGATCCGCCAGCTGCATGCGGTGCGCGCATTGTTTACGGCCCGCATGGTGTCGGATTATTGTACATTCTATCGATATTTCGCCTAATAAAACACTAATAAAACTTTGTTTTATAACGTTTATTCCATTTCGGCCTGGTAAATGCTCTAGTCAACCCCAAGTGAGTGTCCCTACGGGTGTTCAGATCACGCCGGCCAAAAAATACTATAGCTCAAACCTTCTAATTTTTGCTAGCGAACAGGAGTAAATGTATGACCCATAGAAAAGGCGAACAACCCAAGAGCCATTTTCGTAGTGAGCGCGTGCAGCAGGCCAATGGCATCTGGTATTTACTGACGCGAGAAAGCATTCAGGAAGGCCCATTTCGTACCCGCCAGGACGTCATGCTAGCGCTGGAGCGACATACCGCTGTTTGGAACTGCAACTTATTTTCTAACAACGAATTTGAGCGCATTAACTCTTTGAGCTTACAAACTGAAACTATCCATCAATCAGACCGCAGCGCAGCCAATGGACCATTCCACGACGCTGGATTAAAGAAAACGCACCAACGATAAGCAACTTGCCAGGCAGCGACGCCAGTATAGAAATAAATAGACCCGGTAAACTGATAGCCATTCTCTGACTTATCGGGAAAAAAATTTCAAGCGCGCGCCGCTCGCCAGCGATACAAAGTGACGCCAACACTGCCTACCAGAATCATTGCTGCCCCGGAAAGCTTTTCAGCAGTCAATGACTCGTCCAATAACATGACGCTCAGTAGCATGGAAATCGGCACATACAGGTAGTAGATCATGCTGGTGAATATTGGTGGCAACTCGGTGCTGGTCTTAACCCACAGTCCATGCGCGAATACCGTACACAATAAACCAAGTGTCAATAATATATAAACGTCAGATTTTGCCAGCTGCCAGTTTGCCGAAGGCAAAAGCGGCACAAAAAACAATAGCGCAAAGAAAAACTGTCCCCAACTCCTGACGGCTGTACCAAGGTGTGTTAATCGCTGGTGCAAAAATGGTAAAAAAGCGTAGAGAAATGCGCTAAATACGCCCAGCAAAACCCCGCGCGTTATGTCATTGCTTAGTGAAATTTCTGGTGCCACCATCAAACAGCCCGCAAAACACAGACCAACCCCTAGCCACTCTAGCGGCGTGAGTCTTTCTCGACGGATAATCCAGGATAACAATAGATATTGCACGCCGTAAGTAGATACAGCGATTGCGCCAATTGACGCGGTCGCCAGTTTTACGCTGTGGAAATAACATAACCAGTGCGCGCCAAACACAAAGCCTATGAGCGCAAGCATTCCCCAATCACGCCAGCTGAGACGGCGCAATTGCATGCGGCCAAAAATAAAGGGAGTAAACGCTAACACGGCGACAAACAGCCGTGCGATACCGATGGTGACTTCATTAGCGTTGGTGGACTTCACCAACACTGGTACCGAGGCCATGGCCAGTACTGCGGCGATAGCAAGTATCAGCAAGCGAGTGGTCGGCAACCGTATACCTACATCGACTAAAACAACAGATTGTAAACGCTGCGCAGACTGCAAGTAAAAACTAATAGAGCCAGCGCGCTAAGAGTTGTGCTTTTTGCGCCGCCACCTGCTCTCCGCCAAGTTGTCATCCGAGATCATTACTGCAGTATGGAGCTGACTCCACACTATCAAAAAATCAGCGATGACTTTAGAATGACTCGACATTCCAAGAGTGGGAGCAATTACAGGTGAACAATTATGGACTATAAGTTAGTCAATCACGAAGCCGTCATAGAAAAGCTCAATCAAATAATGGAGCATGAATTATCCGGCTGCGTGCGCTATACACACTACTCCTTCATGGTGTTCGGCTACAGCCGCATCCCGGTGGTTGACTGGCTGCGAGGTGCCGCTACTGAAACCTTAGCGCACGCTAATGAAGCGGGCGAGATTATTACCTTTTTTGGCGAGCACCCAAGCTTGGGTATTGGGCCGTTGCTCGAATCGCATAAGCACGATATGCGCGACATTCTGATGGAGGCTATCGAGTTTGAGCTCGAAGGGGTTGAAATGTACCGCCAATTGCTGGGACTCGTTGAAGAGGAAGATGCCGTGTTTGTCGTTGAATATGCGCGTCAAAAAATTGCTGAGGAATCGCAGCATATCGGCGAGATCGACAAAATGCTGCGCCAGCCCGGCGACATACAGCGAGCAGTGCAGGCATAGACCTTACCTTAGCCGTATAAGTTAATATCACGGGCTGGCTTCTATCGCAGCAGTCGCCGTGTTGCTTCCTGACGCGGGCGTATTTCGCCCTCGTTTTCTAGTAATTATGGCGGCACTTATGTGCTTATGTGCTTAGTAGTCAATTCGCTTGCCTGGAGCGAGCAAAGCCCCGCGAAAATCCCTACCGAAAAATTAGCCAACATCGTACAAATGCTCATCAACAAGGGTCAATTTCGCGGTAAGGCTATTTTCAGCGCGTACTCAAGCAATTAATGGCGGTCACAACGCCACTATTGCACAGTTTCATTTTCGGTAAATTCCCCTTCAAATAAGGCAGTAGAAAGATAGCGCTCGCCCGAGTCCGGTAGTACAACAACAATCGTCTTGCCAGCATGTTCGGGTTGCTGCGACACCCTATCGGCGACAGCCATTGCCGCGCCACATGAAATGCCGCAGAGAATACCCTCTTGCTTCATCAATTTGCGCGCCCAGGCGATGGCATCATCGTCGCTGACCTGCTCAACCTGGTCAACCATGGCCATATCGAGGTTTTGCGGCAGAAAACCGGCGCCAATACCGGCTATTTTGTGCGGCGCGTGGCGCGGCTCACCACCATTCTTTGCAGCGGTAATCACAGTCGTGGAGCTTGGCTCAACAGCTACGGTCGTTATCGCTTTGCCACGCGTATTTTTGATATATCGAGATACGCCGGTAAGCGTGCCTCCCGTGCCTACGCCACAGACCAATACGTCGACCTCGCCATTGGTGTCGTCCCATATCTCCGGGCCAGTCGTTTGCTCGTGTATTGCCGGGTTGGCCGGGTTTTCAAACTGTCCGGGCATAAAATATTTTGCAGGCTGCTCTGCGGCAATTTCCTTGGCCCTGGCAATCGCGCCAGGCATACCTTTGGGGCCTTCAGTCAAAACCACATTAGCACCCAACGCTTTCATTAGCTGGCGTCGCTCAAGGCTCATGCTAGATGGCATGGTTAAAGTGATAGGATAACCGCGGGCGCTGGCCACAAACGCCAGGGCGATACCGGTATTACCGCTAGTTGGTTCAACAATCTCCATGCCCGGTTTCAGACTGCCGTCTTTTTCTGCCGCCCAGACCATGCTCGAGCCAATGCGGCATTTGACTGAATAAGCAGGATTACGCCCTTCTATTTTGGCGTAGATATTGCCGCTGGAAATACGATTGATTTTTACCAGAGGCGTATTGCCTATGGTGTAGCTATTGTCTTTGAAGCTGCTCATTATGTTATTCCTCAAAATAGTTGCAATGAATGGATCAAGATTCCTCCCGCATGAGCGCGCACTGCGCTCTCATGCGCTCAGCATAACCCAGTGAAACGCCAGCAAAGCAGTATGCTGTAACACTTTTTCATGACAACTTAACGCTACCCTCCCGCTGCAAGCGCCTGACGGTGTTTAGACCTCGCCTCGGCACACTGCGTTTTACCTTTCAGCAACGCTTTTTCATCACCCTCGCATACCTCTTGCCAGTTTTTCGGCAGTTCGCCGAGCGAGTTTTTTAGTTTTCTTTTTTTATTGATCAAACAGCGCTGATGATACTCGCGCAGACTCTCTGCCTTGCGACAATCGGCAATCGCTTTATTCGACCAATACTCTGCCGGATCAGTAAAGTAGTCGCGCACGTTGCGCGTATAAGCACAGCTGCTCAGCAACACAGAGCAGCAGATAATAATCATTAGTTTTTTCATTAACCGGTTTGCCTTCCTGCGTATATAGTGAAGTGTAAGGTCGCGGGCTAAAGTTCAGTAAATAGTTGTTGCATGGGAAAATACAGTCCCAGCCTTATTTTGTCGTCTCCGGCCTGATGAAAGACCTGCTGATAAGTAATTAGCTGCTGTCGATACAGTTCGCTCTTTGTCTGTAAAAATTCAGCAGCATCTGCGGCTGCGTCGTTGAGCACGATTTTATAATCAATAATCCATCGGGTACCATCGTCAAGCATGAAAGTTCGATCAATAATATAGCGCTTGATAGTGCCGCTGTCAGTTTGCACCGTCAAAGGCAACTCAACCGCACTGTGTGGATACTCGGCGTCGAATATCCAGGCGGCGTTGGCGTCGGTTAAGGCATTTTTGATTGCCTGCTGAATAGCATCGACTGCAAACTCTAAATGATTTGCGTCTAAACCCAGTTGGCGCAGCTGCGTTTGCCAGCGCGCCCGCATACCATCCAGTTTTGCAGCGCTCCATCCCCGCCGCTCATCACGCACCAGCTGTTCGAGATTTCTGTGTACCACCGTACCGACGATTTTCTCCAGCCGGTTGGTTCGCACTGCAGTTTGCGGGTCGTTGTCGAACTCGCCGCCGCGAAACGATGTCAGCAGGCCCGGCTCTGGCGCAGCCGTTACCGGCGTTACGCGCGCGACGCGGGTAAGATCTTTGATAACTATCTCCGGCTTACTTTCCGGTTTCGCGGTGGCGTCATCTAACACTTGAATGCTATCGCGAATCGAAGGCCAGATAAGACTGGCAAGACCCGAGTTGCCCGCCGGCAATAGTTCGCCGGTTTTTGCCTGTTCCTTGATGCCGCTAAACAGGTAGAGCCGCTGCGCAGCGCGCGTACAAGCAACATATAACAGACGCGCGCTTTCCAATTCCTGCTGCCGGCGTTTCAGATAACGCACATAGCTGTAGAGTGTTTTCTTCTGGCTTCTCGACTGATCGTTTAACCCAATCAATAGCGGCGATTGGCCGTCATCATCGACCGGATCAAACCAGTTAAGCAACTCTCCAGCGTCACCTTGTGAGCGTTGGTGCAACGAAGGCAACAGCACCGTATCAAACTCAAGCCCCTTGGCTTTGTGGATCGTCATGATCTGCACGGCGGCAGTATTTTCATCGGCCGTTGCAGCGTATTGTCGCTCGATGTTGTCTTCGATTACCGACCAGTACAAAGGTTCAGCGTTTTGCTCGATTTGCTCCAGCGCAGCAAAATAGCGCCCGCAGTAGTCTTGCTCGGCAGCCGAGGCGTAGACTGCATCTCCCGCCAAAGCCTGCCATACGCCTTGCACTGCATAGTGCAAGGGTTTGCGCTGCCGTGTCTGCCAGGCTGCCGTGAACACAGCGCTCAATAAAGCCAGCCGGCTTTTTCCGTCTTCACTAAGCTCGATGATGTTTTGATAAGTTGCAATGCGCTCGAGTAAAGCCTGTTGCGTCGCGGTCTCTGTGGTGCCGGCAACAGCAAGCACGTCGTGCAGCGTCAGGCCACACATAGGTAGCCGCAATAGTGCCAGCCAGGCAATGCGATCGGCCGGGTTAAGCAATGCGCGCGTAATCGTCATCAAGTCGGTGACGCATACCTGGTCAGACAACTTATCTAACTCGGCGGCCTGCCAACTGATATCCGCCGCGCGCAGGGCCGGTAAAATATGCTCAGCCTGTTTGCGCGTGCGCAGCAAAATCACAATGCTGCCGTCCGGATCCTGGTCACGTGCTGTTGCAATCAGTTCGCAAATTTTTTGCGCCTCCGCTTGTTTCGACAGCGTGTCGAAGTAGCCAAATGCCTGCACTTCGCTAGCTAATGAAGTGCTATTAACCGCCGTCGCATCGATATAGGAGGTAGCTCCCAAGCGCAGATCATCAAGCAGCGGAAACGCCGCTCTAAAGGTCATATTAACCCACTCTACAATGGTTTTTTCAGAGCGAAAATTCGTTTTTAGCTCCAGCGGCCGCAGCTGCAAGTCGGCAATACCGCGCTTGCGCGCATACATAAACAAGCCGACGCGGGCGTTGCGAAACGCATAAATTGATTGCATCGCGTCGCCGACGATAAATAAGGTTTTGCGCGCTTCGGGGTCGGCACCCCACTCGGCCGTGAGACCGGCAAGCAGTTCGTGCTGCACGCGGGAGGTGTCTTGAAACTCGTCGACCAGAATATGCTGAATTTGATAGTCCAGCCGTAATGCCAAATCGCTGGGCGCATCCAGGCCACCGAGCGCATCCAGCGCCCGCAGGCTAATAGCGCTGAAATCAACTTTCTGCGCACTCTGAAACGATAGTTCAAGATAGCCAAGCAGATGCCGCATCACAGTCAATAAGGATTGCAGCAACGGCCAGTTTTCTTCGGCGTAAGAGTGCTCGGGCAGCTCGCGCACTTCGCCCAACAGGTCGAGTATGCCTTCCTGTGCACGCAATTCCGCCAGCAGTTCAATAAATGCCGCCTTTTGCTGCTTCTCGGCAGCATTGCCGGCTGGAAAACCCTGGTTAACGTTAACCGTTTTGCGCCATTCGTCCTTGTCGGTTAACAACAAAGACCTTATCTTTTGCCACGCAGCGACATTTTCAAAATCGACACCCGGCAGTTCTGCGATTCCCGCCAACTCGACTAGCCCTGAAGACTTACTATTTTCCGCCAGCTTGCCCGCTGCATAGTCGATGTGTTGGCAGAGGGGCCCTGCAAAAATCTGCAAGCGAGACTGCAAGCCAGTCAGCAAATCCTCAACCATGCTATCGAGATAGTGTTGCAACAGCTCGGCCGCTGAACCGTCTTGCAAGTGCGTGTAAAGGCTACGCCACTGATCGCGCTTGCGTAACAAATCGATTAGCAGGCATTCAAGCTGACCTAACTTACAATCGAGATGCAGAACCACGGTGGCAATATCGGTAGCTAAATCGTTACTATCCTGCAGGCAGCCAAATAGTTGGTCGACCGCCTCGCGGTACAGCGGCTCGGCGTTATCTTGTTGGCTGGGCGCGCCGCCAAAACCGCTGGTAATTGGCATTTGCCGCACGAGATAGGCGCTAAAAGCGTCGAAGGTAAAAATGCGCAGGCGGCCCGGATTAGCTAACAGACGCCAGCCTTTATCCGCATCGCGCTGCAGCACCGTACGCGCCAGTGCCATGGTAGTTTGCCGGTGCGGCGCGGCGTTAACGTCATCGTCATCTAGCCCCGCTCGCAGTGCCATGACCACGCGCGCGCGCATCTCTGCTACCGCCTTGCGGGTAAAGGTGATAGCGAGTACTTCTTCCGGATTGTCGACGCGGGCCAGCAGAGTTAAAAAACGCTGGGTCAGCAACTCGGTCTTGCCAGAACCCGCCGGTGCGGTCACGCAATATGACTGTGTAGCATCCAGCGCCTGCTCGCGGGCCGTCTCGTCCGCCAGTTTAGCGCTCATTGCCGGTGCCCTCCTCGGCTGTGTTTTCAAGCTGGCGCTTGGGGATTCGGCACAACGGTTTTAGTTCGCAATAGCTGCAGCTGGAATGACCGTGCAAGGGACTAACTGCCGCCTCTCCTTCGCTAAACGCAAAATCCAACGCGCTGATGCCGGCCTGCCATGCCTGCAGATAGTCGTCCCAGGAAGTTTCATCTTGCCTTGCTCTGCCGCCGCTTTGCGGAAAGCCCGCGTCAATACCGCTACCTACAGCCACCCATTTAGGCTCGTGGCTATCGACCCGCGCCATTACGATGCCGCTGACGCTGTGTGGCTGGCACGCATTCATTTGCAGTGTATACAGCGGTAGCTGAGGGTCTTGCAGCGGCTCCCCCTGCCAACCCACCGCAGAAACTATTCCGGTTTTGTAGTCGATTAACAGCTGCGTACCATCTTCAAGTTCATCAATGCGGTCTATACGCAGCCGCTTGGGCCGACCGGCAACTTCGACTTCCAGTTCATACTCGCAATGCCTGACCACAAACGGCGGTCTTTGGGCTTCTTTCTCAAGCCACATTGACAATAGCGTCTGCAGTCTTGCTCGCTCCAGTTCCAGTAACGCGTGCACGCTTGCTGTTTGCAGATTTTTAGCGACAGCTACCAGCGCATCGTCAATGGCGGCGCTGATAATTGCCTGTACCTGCTGCGCCGTTTGCTGGCGTAACGTTTCCTGCGAGCCCAAAGTTCGCCATAAATAGTCAAGGCAATGATGCACCAATATACCCCGCTGCAACGCGCTCAGGCCGGTGCAAGGCGTTTGCAAACCCGAGGCCTGTAAGCGATGCGTGGCGAAAGCGCGGAACGCACACGCGGCCTGGTTGGCATAGATTGCGACCCCTCCGCGCAAGACTTCACTGGCTTGCAGCGGAGGGGCTTTGTCGCTACTGATTCTTTCGAGTACCGGCGCCACCATCACGGGTCTCAAGACGCTCTCGTTTGGCAGCAGTTGTTCGAGGGAGACTTCCGCTACGTCTGCTATCAGTGCGCTCGGTTCCAGAACCTGCTGGTCTTCCTGCCGCGCATGGCTAACAACAATGGTGCCACTATTGACTATGTAGCTTTGCAACAGCCGTCGGGCAACCTCGTATTCACGTTCCGGCCCACAGTGCGGCATATTCTGTTCGCGCTGCAGCGCCTGTGGAATCAGCGCACTCGGGCGGGCGGTCGGTGGCCATGTTTTGCTGCTCAGACCACAAATCCAGGTGTGGGTGAACGGTAAACCAGCACCCTCGAGTACGCCCAGTATTTGAATCGGACTAGCGCCGCTTTGTGGCTGGAAAACAATTTGCCTTAACACGTGCCGCAACGTGTGTAGTGCATCGCTAACGCTTAGCTTGCCTGTTAGATTGGCAAGCGTGCAGGCTGCTTCCAGCGCCTCGTGCCAGCGCTGCAGCTGCTGAAATTCGACGCTGTCTAACGAGCGTTCACCGGGCCAGCCGAACGTCGCCAGCTGTGCGTCGAACACGTCCAGCCATTGCATCAGCGGTTTAGTGCCGCCAGTGCGCAGCTGTTTAAATTGCTGCAACGCATGCGCCAGCGCTGGGCACAGCAGCTCGCCGCCATCTGCCTGTAAGCCCCGACTGCTGCACTGGTACAACAGGGTACTGAGGCTTAGTGACGCATCTTGATAGTTGCGCAGGCGATTCTCCAGCGCTATGCGCGCTGCCAGGCTATCTCGCTCAACGGCCAGAAACGGCGAATACAGCAGGCTTGCCAACTCATCGGTCGCCAGCGTATTGCCATTAAGTTGCAATACCAGCAATGCGCTTTGTACCAGCGGCACGTCGGCCAGAGGCAGCCCGGCGGAGATATTAAACGGCAGCACATAGCGTGCGGTCTCGGGCTTGAAGTAATTCGGCTCAAAGCGCGCGGCAAATTCGTATTCAATGGCGGCGCGTTGGGTTTGCAGCTCGGGTACGATAATGCCGATGCACGCACTGGCGTTGTCGCGTAGTGTCTGTTCCGACCAGGCTGCCGCAAAAGCAAACTCAGCGCGCTCAGTCTCGCAGCTGACGCGCCGGCAATCGCCTGCGTCAGCGCCCGGTTGAACCTGCTCTAGCGGAATATTCCACTGCTCAAACAGCACGCTATAAGCGGGTACAATTTCATCAAAGCCATACAGTACGATGCGCGCGCATGCCGGCGGCGGCAGTACAGCCAGCACGGCAATGGCATCGGTTTCACTGATGCAGGATTGTTGCTCGCACAGCTGTTTAAAGACAGTCGCACAACGGTGAAAGAATGCGCTGTCGTCGTTCAGTTCGAAGCGCTGCTGCAACGCCTGCGCCGTCAAATCGAGATTCCATAAAGCCAGGTTACGATAAGCCTGCATCGCCTCGCGCGCGGCCGATTCAGGGGCGAGCAAGACACCATCGAAGCTTTGTTTTACGACGCGTTGCCACAGCTGTAGCTCCTGCATATCATCGAGAAGCCAAACAGCCGCGCACGGCGTGATGCCCAGCGCTGTAAATTTTTGCCAGCGTTGTCGCAAGTACACACTGATGGAGCCCATATAGGGCGAACGCCATGTTTTTAGTCCGCTGCGCGCCTGTGCCGTGTCGTAGTCGCGCTGCAATTGTATGCACAATCGCTGATTTGGCGTTAGCAGCACAGCATCGAGCGCGAGGTTTTCAACTGAATAACTAATGAGGGAAGGCCTCTACTTTAAACAAAACGCCGACAAATATTCCTGTTACCGGAGAATTCACTTAGAATGCCACGCAATTAATGTACGTCAAAAAATGCACGATACGCTACAGACACACATACAGGTATTTCACATGTCCGACCCCGCATTAGACGATCTTAATATTGAATCGGAGATTATTCTGGCAACACCCGACCAGGTGAAGTCCGACATTCCCATGGATCGTGCTGCGTATGATACGGTCACCAACGGCCGCCAGGCAGTTCGTAATATTCTAACAGGTAAAGACAAACGCTTGTTTTTGGTCATCGGCCCGTGCTCAATCCATGACCCTGAAGCGGCCATGGATTACGCGCGGCGCTTGAAATCGCTGGCGGACGAAGTCTCTGATACGCTGCTGCTAATCATGCGGGTGTATTTTGAAAAGCCACGTACCACCGTTGGCTGGAAAGGCTTGATTAATGACCCGCACATGAACGATTCGTTTAAGATTGAAGAGGGTCTGCATGTCGGCCGGCAATTACTGAAAGACATTTCTGTACTGGGATTGCCGATTGCGACCGAAGCGCTGGACCCTATCTCGCCACAGTACATGCAGGATTTTATAAGCTGGTCGGCCATTGGCGCGCGCACCACCGAATCGCAAACGCACCGGGAAATGGCCAGCGGCTTGTCGTCTGCCGTGGGTTTTAAAAACGGCACTGACGGCAACTTGACGGTCGCCATCAATGCCTTACAGTCGATATCCAAGCCACACCGCTTCCTCGGTATTAACGAGGTCGGCCAGGTTGCCGTCATTCATACCCGTGGCAATCAGCACTCGCATATCGTACTACGCGGCGGCAGTTCGGGTCCTAATTACGATTCGGTCAACGTCAAACTGTGCGAACAGCAGCTGGAAAAAGCCGGCATCAAGCCAAACATCATGATCGACTGCAGCCACGCCAACAGCAGCAAAGACCCCGCGCGGCAAACGCTGGTGATGGAAAACGTAGCCAACCAGGTGCTGGAGGGCAATCAGTCGATTATCGGTTTGATGGTGGAGAGCAATATTGGCTTTGGCAACCAGCCAATTCCGGAAGATTTGTCGGCGCTGCAATACGGCGTGTCAGTGACCGATGGCTGCATTGACTGGGACAGTAGCGCCGCCGCGGTGCGCGCTACTGCCGACAAATTACGCGCCGTTTTACCGACGCGCGGCGATTGACTAGAAATAAGCCTGCGATTTATCGCTGTGGTCGGTCACATCGCGCACTCCGGTCAAACCGGGTATCTGCTCCAGCAAGGTTTTTTCGACGCCGTCTTTTAAAGTGGCGTCGACCATGCCGCAGCCCTGACAGCCGCCGCCAAATTGTAATACAGCCACACTCTCTTCAACGACTTCCATCAAGCTGACTTCACCGCCGTGCGCGGCCAACGACGGATTAACTTCGTTATACAATATGTAGTTAATGCGGTCTTCGATCGGGCTGTCGTCAGACACATTAGGCATTTTTGAGTTGGGTGCTTTAATGGTGAGCTGACCGCCCATTTTCTCCTTGGCGTAATCGACGACTGCATCTTCCAAAAACGGCAGGCTGCGATTGTCGAAGTAGGCGTCGAAACCGGTGAATGCCGTCTTGGTGTCGTCGTCTTTCAAATCTTCCGGGCGACAGTAGGCAATGCAGGTTTCTGCACGCGGCGTACCCGGCTGGTTTACAAATATGCGAATACCTTTTACTTCCTCGTCCTGACTGCCGAGCAGGCCCGCTAAATATTCCTGTGCTGGTTCGGTGATGGTGATCATAGAGCATACCTGTAGGTGTAGATAACGCGCATTTTAACCAATTTACGCCCATTTAACGAGCTCAAGACACACCACGCGAATAAATTTGGTAATATGGCTAGCTGTTTCCCGCTCGCGTTTTTTTCTGCAAGAACTCATTATGACAACTGTTAGCCACAAACTATCCGAACTACTCACCCAGCGTATTTTAATTTTAGATGGTGCGATGGGCACCATGCTGCAACGCCACAAGCTTGAGGAAGAGGATTTTCGCGGCGCTCGCTTTCAGAACAGCAAAAAACTGCTTAAAGGCAATAATGATCTGCTGGCGATCACCCAGCCACAGATTATTGAAGAGATTCACTCTGACTATCTCGACGCCGGTGCCGACATCATCACCACCAATACCTTCACTGCCAACCGGGTATCGCAAGACGACTACGAATTAGGCGATCTGGCGCGTGAAATTAATTTGCAGGGAGCCAGAATCGCCCGCAGCGTTGCCGATGCTGCGACTGCGGCTAATCTGGCTAAGCCGAGGTTTGTGGCTGGCGCGGTCGGTCCTACCAGCCGCTCGGCCAGCTTTTCACCGGATGTTAACGATCCTGGCTTTCGCAATGTGACTTTCGACAGTCTGGTGGCAGACTACGCCGAAGCCATCGACGGGCTTATCGAGGGCGGCGTTGATCTTATTTTGATCGAAACCGTATTCGATACGCTAAACGCCAAAGCCGCCATCTACGCGACGCAACAATGCTTTGAACAAAGTGGCGTGACCCTGCCGATAATGATTTCCGGCACGATTACTGACGCCAGCGGGCGCACCCTGTCAGGGCAAACGCCGGAAGCTTTCTGGAACTCGGTAGCCCATGCCAAACCACTAACGATTGGGCTTAACTGCGCGCTGGGTGCCAAAGAGCTGCGCCCGCATATCGAAGAGCTATCGCGCTGCGCCGACACGTTTATCAGCGCCCACCCAAATGCCGGGTTACCCAACGAGTTTGGTGAATACGAGCAAACTGCACAGGAAATGACCGCTATCGTCGAAGAGTTTGCCAGTAGCGGCTTTGTTAATATTGTTGGCGGCTGCTGCGGCACCACGCCTCTGCATATTCGCGCACTGGCAGAGGCTCTCGCCAACCAGAAACCGCGTGTGATTCCTACCGTCAAACCGGCCTGTCGCCTGAGCGGTTTGGAGCCGTTTACCATCGATGAAAACTCGCTGTTTGTTAACGTCGGTGAACGCACCAATGTAACCGGTTCGGCGCGCTTTGCCCGCCTTATTCGCGAAGAAGACTACAGTACTGCGCTGGAAATCGCCGCCGAGCAGGTACAAAACGGCGCGCAGATCATCGACATCAACATGGACGAAGGCATGCTGGAATCGCAGCAGGCCATGGTTACGTTTTTAAATCTGATTGCGTCCGAGCCCGACATTTCGCGCGTGCCCATTATGCTTGACTCGTCCAAGTGGGAAATCATCGAAGCTGGACTGAAATGCGTACAGGGCAAAGCGGTGGTTAACTCCATCAGCATGAAAGAAGGCGAAGCGGAATTTATTGAGCGCGCCAAATTGTGCCAGCGCTATGGCGCAGCAGTCATTGTTATGGCTTTTGATAAACAGGGTCAGGCCGATACGCTGGCGCGCAAAAAAGAAATATGCCAGCGCAGCTATGACCTGCTGGTAAACGAAGTCGGTTTCGCCCCGGCCGACATTATCTTTGACCCGAATATATTCGCCATCGCTACCGGCATCGAAGAGCACAATAATTACGCAGTCGATTTTATCGAGGCGTGTCGCTTTATTAAAACTGAGCTGCCGCACGCGCTGATATCCGGCGGCGTTAGCAATGTATCGTTCTCGTTTCGAGGTAATAATACCGTACGCGAAGCCGTTAACGCGGTGTTTTTATACCACGCGATTCAAGCCGGTCTGACTATGGGCATCGTTAACGCCGGTCAGCTCGCCATCTACGATGATATTCCGGCCGATTTAAAAGAAGCCGTCGAAGACGTAGTGCTCAACCACCGCGAGGACGGCACCGAACGCCTGCTGGGAATTGCCGAGAAATATTCCGGCAACAGCGCCATCAAGCCAGAAGAAGACCTCGCATGGCGTGACCAGCATGTCAACAAACGCCTTGAGCACGCATTGGTGAAAGGTATTACTGCCTTCATCATCGAAGACACGGAAGAGGCACGGCAGCAAGCCGAGCGGCCTATTATGGTCATTGAAGGACCGTTAATGGACGGCATGAACGTGGTCGGCGACCTGTTCGGCTCGGGCAAAATGTTTTTGCCACAAGTAGTGAAAAGTGCGCGCGTGATGAAGCAGTCGGTTGGCTATTTGTTACCCTACATCGAAGCCGAAAAAGACGGCGGCGCGGTACAAAGCAACGGTAAAATACTGATGGCGACGGTGAAGGGAGACGTACACGATATCGGCAAAAATATCGTTGGCGTGGTGCTGCAGTGCAATAACTTTGAAGTGCTTGATATGGGCGTGATGGTGCCGTGCGAGGAAATTCTTGCCAAAGCCATCGAAGAAGAAGTCGATGTTATTGGCCTTAGCGGCTTAATCACTCCATCGCTGGACGAGATGGCGCATGTCGCCAGTGAAATGCAGCGGCTGGACTTTAAATTGCCTTTGCTAATTGGTGGTGCCACTACATCGAAGGCGCACACGGCGGTGAAAGTCGAACCGCAGTATAAAAATGACGCCACCGTTTATGTCTCCGACGCGTCCCGCAGCGTGACCGTGGTCTCAAAGTTAATGAATGCCGAAGCGAAAATTGCTTTTGTTGGTGAACGTCGCGAAGAGTACGAAAAAATTCGAGTGCGTAATGCCAATCGTAAAAATAAAGCGCCGCTGCTGAGCTATCCAGAGGCCACCGCCAATGCGTTTGAATTCGACTGGAACGCCTACACCCCGCCTGTCCCGACCTTTATCGGTACCAAAACGTTTACCGACTACCCGTTGGAAAAACTGTTGGACACGCTGGACTGGACGCCGTTTTTTATCTCTTGGGAACTGGCAGGAAAATACCCGAAAATTCTCGACGACGCTGTAGTAGGTGAGGCAGCGCGTAATTTGTTTGACGATGCGCAAACAATGCTACAACGCATCATCGATGAAAAATTACTGCAGGCGAACGCGGTCATTGGTTTTTGGCCTGCAAGCCGGGTTGGCGCTGACGATATTGACGTGTATAGCGATGAGTCACGCAGCACAGTGATACGCACGCTGCATCATATGCGCCAGCAAACCGACAAGGTGAATGGTCAGCCTAACTTCAGCCTGGCCGATTTTATCGCTATGGAGGTCTGGAAAGTGCCGCAGCCAAGGCGTCGGAAGACACGCCCAGAGCTGTCGCCACTGTATCAATACCCAACTGAGGTCCCGTACCACCTGCGTCCTGTATCGCCTGCATCAGATCCACCTGGCTGACGCTGAGTATATCGGCAGCTTCCTCAAGCCTGGGCATCCCTTGTCCTGCTGCGGATGGTCCACCGCCTGCTGAACCGATTCCTCGACTCGCCGTGGTATTGAAATTATCTTGCGCCAGAACCCCCGAGAGACAAGTTCGCAGGTTGGGGAATTGTGAGGTGGAATGGTAGTGATACTCACCCTCCTCGGCCATGTCCGTTACGCTGAGATGTCCATTACAGGCATCAAGATCACCCGGCACGGAGCCAGCGCTGTCCTCAC